>Ga0247805_1000014_pt1 | contig 263672 bp, 227 predicted proteins | sample UWRJL044104R1_FD_180930 | JGI IMG/M metagenome (GOLD analysis project Ga0247805, IMG submission 180930) | Plant litter microbial communities from Arlington Agricultural Research Station in Wisconsin, United States - UWRJ-L044-104R-1 | ecosystem: Environmental > Terrestrial > Plant litter >... | reverse complement strand
ATTATTTTTTCTTTTCAGAGTGACCCCTAAATGTTCTGGTTGGAGCAAACTCTCCCAGCTTGTGACCAACCATGTTTTCTGTTACGTATACCGGAATAAATTTATTTCCGTTATGTACTGCAAATGTATGACCAACAAAATCTGGTGATATCATTGATCTACGAGACCAAGTTTTAATGACAGACTTTTTGCCTGAATCATTCATAGAGACTACTTTTTTCTCTACGTTATGGTCAATATAAGGTCCTTTTTTTATCGAACGAGCCATTATTTCTTCCTTTTCTCTATGATGAAACGATTTGAGTATTTTTTAAGTGAGCGGGTTTTGAAGCCTTTAGAGTAAACACCGTTTCTTGAACGAGGCTGACCTCCTGAAGAGCGACCTTCACCACCACCCATCGGGTGATCCACAGGATTCATCGCTACCGGACGAGTACGAGGACGACGACCTAACCAACGGCTACGGCCTGCTTTACCTAATACTTCGTTAGCGTGATCTGAGTTAGATACTGCGCCAATTGTTGCTAAGCAAGTTACTAAGATAGATCTTACTTCACCTGATGGCATTTTAATTGTAGCATATCTACCATCTCTAGCTGCTAATTGTGCATAAGCACCAGCACTACGTGCCAATTGAGCTCCTCTACCTGGTTGAATTTCCAAGTTGTGGATGATAGATCCCAAAGGGATATTTGCCAACGTTAATGTGTTACCTACTTCTGGAGTAGCGTTATCACCCGAAAGCACAGTTTGTCCTACTTGCAACCCTTCAGGTGCAATAATGTAGCGCTTCTCTCCGTCTGCGTAGTGCAATAATGCAATACGTGCGGTACGGTTTGGATCGTACTCAACAGTAGCTACTGTTGCAGGAATGTTAAACTTATCGCGTTTAAAATCAATTAAACGATAAGATTTTTTGTGACCACCGCCCATGTAGCGCATTGTCATCTTTCCTGTATTGTTACGACCTCCCGATTTCTTAGAAGATACAACCAATGATTTTTCGGGCTTGGTTGCTGTAATCTCCGAAAAGCTTGCGCCTACCCTAAAACGGGTTCCCGGAGTGACTGGTTTAAATTTTCTTAAGCCCATAGTTATAAATTATTCAATTCTTATTAAATATTCGCGTAATAATCTATTGTTTCGCCATCTTTCAATGTTACAATAGCTTTTTTAAATTTCGGGCTACGACCCGATACGATACCACCTTTTGTATTTCTAGACTTCATTTTACCTACAACAACCATTGTGTTTAAGGCTACGATGTTTACTCCATACATTTTTTCGATGGCTGCTTTAATCTGCAACTTGTTAGCTCTGTGATCTACTCTGAAAGTAAAACGATTAGCTTTTTCAGTTAATGCAGAAGCTTTTTCGGTTAATATTGGTTTTTGTAAAATTTCCATATTACTTAGCAAATGCCTCCTCCAATGTTTTAAGCGAATCTGCAGTTAACAAAAGTTTGCCTGCATTTAATACATCGTATGTATTTAAATCTGCTGCAGTAATAACTTTAGCTTTCTGAATGTTTCTGCTTGATAAATAGATATTATTATTTTGTGCAGGTAAAACTAATAGTGTTTTCTCATCGGCTAAGTTTAATGCATTAACCAAATTGATATAGTTTTTAGTTTTAATGTTATCAAAAGTAAAATCTTCTAATACTACCACGTTGTTATCTTGTGCTTTATAAGCTAAAGCAGATTTACGTGCTAATGATTTTAACTTTTTGTTCAATTTAAAACTATAGTCTCTTGGCTGTGGACCAAAAACACGACCACCACCATTGAATAATGGAGATTTAATGCTTCCGGCACGTGCACCGCCTGTACCTTTTTGTTTGTATAATTTACGGGTAGAACCTGCAATTTCGTTACGTTGTTTAGATTTGTGAGTTCCTTGACGTTGATTAGCCAAATACTGCTTTACATCTAAATAAATCGCGTGGTCGCTTGGTTTAACACCAAATACCGACTCAGGAAGCTGCACCTTGGCACCTGTCTCTTTTCCTGAAATGTTTACTACTTTAACTTCCATCTGCTTACTTATCTAAGATTACGTAAGAACCTTTAGCTCCTGGAACGGAACCACTAACTACAACTAAGTTTTGCTCAGCATAAACTTTCAAAACTTGTAAGTTCTGAATTTTTACCCTGTCTCCACCTGTTCTTCCAGCCATACGCATACCTTTAAATACACGAGCTGGATAAGATGCAGCACCTAATGAACCTGGCGCACGCAATCTGTTGTGCTGACCGTGAGTTTGACCACCCACACCACCAAAACCATGACGTTTAACTACACCTTGAAAACCTTTACCTTTTGAAGTACCAACTACATCAACAAAATCGCCTTCGTTAAAGATGTTTACAGTTACAGTATCGCCTAATGTTAACGATTCTTCAAACTGCTCAAACTCAACTAATTTGCGTTTAGGAGTAGTGTTTGCTTTCGCAAAGTGACCCTTTAAAGGTTTGGTAGTGTTTTTTTCTTTGGCTTCGTCGTATCCTAGTTGTACTGATACGTAACCATCTTTCTCTTCGGTCTTAACTTGTGTAACAACACAAGGTCCAGCTTCGATCACCGTACAAGGAATATTCCTTCCTTCGGCGTCAAAAATGCTGGTCATTCCTACTTTTTTTCCAATAATACCTGACATTTTCTATTTTAAATTTAACACCCATCGAAGCAGTAGGGCTTCGTTCAAGGTGGATATACATTCCCCGCTAAGGGACGGCAAAAATAGGAAAGAAATCTTAATTTTCAAATAGTTAGCTCATTATTTTTTCAAATAATTGCATTTATTTTTCTAAGGCACAGCACAATAGCTGCAAAAAGTGCTTTAATGAGCTACATCGAGGTATAAACTGGTGATAATCACGCACAATACAATTATCCCAATGATCACATACATGTAGTCTTTCTCCATTAAAAAACTAAAAATCGAGAAAACCACTCTTGCTATCGGCGTAAAGATTAATAACAATACCCCAAATTGAATGATCGCTAGTCCATCGAAAGTTTTTAAACCCTTAATTATGTCCGCGACAGAAGAAAATTTTGCTTGTTCTGGTTTAAACTCTGAGAAAGAAACAATGTGATTACTTTGTGTGACCATAAAAATTATCCCACCTAAAAGTACAACAGCAGTTGACACTAATACTCCCACCCGAAGTAATGTACCTAGTATAATTTGAACATCTTTATCTCCAAGATAATGTTTAATCTGCTTACTCATGCATTCCCTGTTAAGCCTTTATAAATCATCTGCAATGCTAAAATGGTAACCACAATTGCAAAAATCACTTTTAATTTATCAGTTTTTGTTCTGATAAGTATTTTAGCACCTAAAGTAGCACCCGCAATTACACCGATGGTTACCGGCATGGCAATAGCTGGATCTATTTGTCCTTTATGCAAATAAACCAATGCACTGGCTGCTGCTGTTACCCCAATCATGAAGTTACTAGTAGTGGTAGAGACCTTAAAAGGAATTTTCATGATGTTGTCCATGCCTATTACTTTTAGCGCCCCAGAGCCTATGCCCAGCAAGCCAGAAAGCGTACCCGCAACAAACATCATTGCAAAGCCACCCATAACACGATGAACCGCATATTGCTGAACCCCACCTTCGGTTGGATAGCTGCCATTTAACTTGAAATAATTGGCAAGAACACTCGTCTTCTCATTATTAGAATGATCAATTTTTTTCTTCAACATCATAAAGGCCGAAAACAATAAAATCAATCCAAAAACAACAATAATGTAATTTGCATCCATATAGGTAGCAATTATCACCCCTACTATGGCACTCAAAGTCGTTGCAATTTCTAAAAACATACCTATGCGAACATTGGTAATACCCTCTTTTACGTAAGCAGCAGCAGAACCAGAAGAAGTTGCAATAACTGAAATGATTGATGCACCGATCGCATAATGAATATCAACCCCTAAACCTAATGTTAATAAAGGAATGATGATTACTCCACCTCCCAAGCCCGTTAGCGAACCTACTAGGCCAGCAAGAAAGGCTCCCACTAAAACTATAATGGTAAAAAGTAACACTGTCATGCTTGCAAATATACCTCCTTACTCCGCTTAACCTAAATATTTTTGCATTTAGTAGACTACCAAAAAGGTGTATTAAATAGTAATTTTACTACATTGGGCTTGCCTGTTAGCTCCTCTTTAAAATGGAAAGACAATATTTTTTGTTTATAATTGTTAAATTATAAATGATAATTTGCTATGAAACAAAAGTTATCCATAATTACTTCCACTTTAATTTTAAGCTTATTTGTGCTAAATGCATGGTCACAGACTCCTGCAAATGGTAAAAGAACTCCTGCAAAAGCAACAACTTATACTGCCAAAAGACAAACTTATCAAACAAGAGCAGTTGATACCATTAAGAATACCGATTTTAGTTTGAGAGGGCAATATCAATTTATGTTGTCTCGATCTAAATCTTTGAATGGCTATAAATTAATAAATCCTGCTAGGCTAAATGCTGTTTGGCAAAGTGTAAGCGATACTTTGCGCAAAGAAAGGACTGAATTAAAAAAGGCAAAGGAAACAATTGTAGCACAACAAACAACAGTTGCCAATTTACAAAAGGAAGTAACAGGAAAAGAAACTTCTTTAAATGACTCTAATGCTAAGTTAAATGAAATTGTATTTTTAGGTATTTCATTTACGAAAGGCACCTACAATATCATCGTTTGGTCTATTATCATCATATTGGCAATCGCACTTTTTGTGGTTATTGCAAGATCTGCTAAAAGCATTTTGGAGGCAAAACACAGAACACAACTTTACGATGATGTTTCTGCAGAATACCAAGCTTACAAAACCAAAACCAATGAGCAACAACGTAAGCTAGCAAGAGAGCTACAAGATGAACGAAATATAATTGAAGAGATGAAAGCAAGGGGAAAGTAGTTAGTCGATAGCCCTAAGTCAATAGTTCAGAAGCCTATCTTAGGCTCATAATTGAAATCCTTCAATCCTAAATGATAAACATAATGCCAAAGCATATTAACTGCTTTATTCTATTCTGCCTAACACTTACCATTTCCTGTAAAAAGAAAAATAAAGAAGATCCAAAACCAATAGAAAAAATAGCTGAAACGAAAATCATTGATTGTAACAATGTCCCAGATGTGTTCGAAGATTTAGGAGAAGGTGTTGATTATATCATTGGTTGCAAAATCAGGACTAAAGACCAAATAATTACTATAAAACCAGGTGTAACTATACAATTTGAAGGAAAGGACGCTGGTATGGAAATAGGTGATCCATATGGGTTTTTCACAGGTGCACTAAAAATGATCGGCACAGCTGCAAAGCCCATCGTACTGCAAGGGAAATCTGCTGTTCCGGGTTCTTGGCAAGGGATAACATTAAATGGGGTAAACTCAGAGAACCAATGGGAACATGTAACGCTGAGAGATGCAGGTAGTGATGAAATGTCTGCTGGGCTATTTATACAGAACGTTTATAGTTTTTGGTACGAGATATCTATTAAAAACTGTAGTTTCATAAATAATTTAGGATATGGAATTTCTGATAGCAATGGTAGTTCACCTAATTCATTTGGAATTTTCCGTTCTTTCGAAAAAAATAAATTTAAGGATAATACAAAATCTCCACTTAGACTACATGTTTCCAATATCGGTGGTCTTGATGAGCTTAGCAGTTATAACAATAATGGGCAAGATTATATAGAAGTTACGGGCATTTGGGCACCGAAATATGATGTAACCATAAAAAAAATAAATGTTCCTTATCTCATTACTACGCTTATGGAAGTAAGAGACAAACTAATTATCGATCCAGGAGTCAGATTACAATTTGCGAAAGATGCAGGTTTTTACATTATGTATTATCCAACCGCTGCAATTATAGCAAATGGCACAGCAGATTTACCTATAGTTTTTCAAGGATTTGAGCCGAACATTAAAGCATATTGGTTTGGCATTGAACTTGATAACAGTGCGCCCAGTATTTTTAATTATTGTATCATAGATGGCGCAGGTTCTCGTCCATCAAGGTCCGATTGTGCTGCAAATGAAGTAAAATTAGCCATACATTTTGGCGCCAAGTGTTTCCCTCAATCTGGACATGGCACAGTAACTAATAGCGGCATTTCCAATAGCGGGGGTCACGCAATAACTTTTCAATTAGGCAGAGATGTAACGATTGGAAACAATAAATATATTGGCAATGCATTAGGTGATGTATATAATTACTAGCTATTGCTTTATTAATTACAATCTTCAACAATGATTTCTGGGGCTAAACAAGCTAAATAAGCATTTCAGATAAAGCCAATCAATTTCATATTTTGTTTACTTGTTAAATTAAGAATAGAATTCTCAATCTTAACTTGAACAAAAAACCCCAACCTAAAAGATTGGGGTTTTTATTTGTTTTATAAAATCATTAAACTTTGATTTCTACTTCAACACCGCTAGGTAATTCAAGTTTCATCAATGCATCAACAGTTTTAGAGTTAGAGCTATAAATATCTAAAAGACGTTTATAAGCACACAATTGAAACTGCTCACGTGCTTTTTTGTTTACGTGTGGTGAACGCAAAACAGTGAAGATTTTCTTTTCTGTTGGCAACGGAATTGGTCCGCTAACTACTGCACCCGTAGGTTTAACGGTTTTAACGATTTTCTCAGCAGATTTATCTACCAAGTTGTAATCGTAAGATTTTAATTTAATTCTGATTCTTTGGCTCATGTTTTATTTAATTATGATCACCTGTTAGAGCTATTAATAACAAGCAATCGGATTTATCTTTTTGATTAAGGATGAAGGAACAAGGAATAAAGACTAAATCTTTTATCCTTGCTCTTTGTTCCTTTATCTAAATTAGTCTTCTGACTTAACTTTACCTTTAGATTTAGCAATTACTTCATCTTGTACGTTTTTAGGTGCTGCTTCATAATGGTCAAATTCCATTGTAGAAGTTGCACGTCCAGAAGTGATTGTACGTAACTGAGTTACATAACCAAACATTTCTGATAAAGGCACAGTTGCTTTAATTACTTGAGATCCATTACGAGTATCCATACCTAAAAGTTGACCACGACGACGGTTCATATCACCGATCACATCACCCATGTTTTCTTCAGGGGTTAAGATCTCGATTTTCATGATTGGCTCCATCAAAGTAGGCTTACATTTTGGTAAAGCCTCACGATATGCCATACGAGCTGCAAGCTCAAATGATAAAGCATCTGAATCGACTGCGTGGAATGAACCATCAATCAAACGAACTTTCATATCAGGTAGTGGATAACCAGCTAACACACCATTCGACATTGCCGAAGCAAAACCTTTCTCTACAGAAGGAATAAATTCACGTGGAATTGAACCACCTGTAATTTCGTTTACAAATTGTAAACCACCTTTTTCGAAATCAGCATCAATTGGAGAAATAACAACTTGGATATCTGCAAATTTACCACGACCACCAGATTGTTTTTTATAAGTTTCACGGTGTTGAGTTGTACCGAAAATAGCTTCTTTGTAAGCTACTTGTGGTGCACCTTGGTTAACCTCTACTTTAAATTCACGTCTTAAACGATCGATCAAGATATCTAAGTGAAGCTCACCCATACCAGAAATTACTGTTTGACCAGTTTCCTCGTCAGTTTGAACTCTAAATGTAGGATCTTCTTCAGCTAATTTACCTAAAGCCATACCTAATTTATCAACGTCTGCTTGAGTTTTAGGCTCAATTGCTAAACCAATTACTGGCTCAGGGAAGTTCATTGATTCAAGGATGATTGGATTTTTCTCTTCGCAAAGTGTATCTCCAGTTTTAATATCTTTAAAGCCTACTACTGCAGCAATATCACCAGCACCTACATTAGGAATTGGATTTTGCTTGTTAGCATGCATTTGGAAGATACGAGAGATACGTTCTTTATTTTCAGAACGAGCGTTGTAAACGTAAGAACCAGCCTCTAAGTTACCTGAATAAACACGGATAAAACACAAACGACCTACGAATGGATCTGTTGCAATTTTAAAAGCTAAAGCTGCAAAAGGCTCTTTTTCACTTGGTTTACGTAAAACTTCTTCGCCAGTATCTGGGTTAGTTCCAATTACACCTTCGCTATCCATTGGCGATGGCAATAATTCCATCACATAATCAAGCATAGTTTGTACACCTTTGTTTTTGAAAGATGAACCACAAACCATTGGTACAATTTTAGCATCTAATACAGCTGCACGTAAAGCATCTAAAATTTCACGCTCAGTAATCGAGTTAGGATCTTCGAAGAATTTCTCCATCAAAGTCTCATCATAATCAGCTACCGATTCAAGTAATTTCTCTCTCCACTCAGCAACCTCATCTAACATATCTTCTGGGATAGGCACTTCAGTAAAGGTCATACCTTTATCATGCTCATTCCAAACAATACCACGGTTGTTAATTAAATCAACCACACCTTTAAATGAATCTTCAGCACCGATAGGTAATTGCAATGGAACTGCATTAGAACCTAACATGCTTTTAACTTGACCAACAACTTTTAAGAAGTCAGCTCCAGAACGGTCCATTTTGTTAACAAAACCGATACGGGCAACATTATAGTTGTTAGCTAAACGCCAGTTAGTTTCAGATTGAGGCTCAACACCATCAACCGCCGAGAATAAAAACACTAAACCATCTAATACACGCAAAGAACGGTTTACTTCTACAGTAAAATCTACGTGTCCTGGTGTATCGATAATATTAATGTGATAATCTTGGTTTCTGTATTTCCAACCAACAGTTGTAGCAGCAGAAGTAATGGTAATACCACGCTCTTGCTCTTGTGCCATCCAGTCCATTGTTGCAGCACCTTCGTGCACCTCGCCAATTTTGTGACTAACACCAGCATAATAAAGGATACGCTCAGTTGTTGTAGTTTTACCCGCATCAATGTGAGCAGCGATACCAATATTTCTTGTAAATTTTAAATCTCTTGACATTATAATTTTTTGATTACTACGATTTTTAAATGATTACACCGATTATCTATATTTAAATAATCGGCGTAATATTTTTATCTATGTATCTTTATTTAATTAAAAACGGAAGTGAGAGAACGCTTTGTTAGCCTCAGCCATTTTATGCGTATCTTCTTTCTTTTTAACTGCTGCACCTTCACCTTTAGCTGCTGAAACGATTTCACCTGCTAATTTCTCTTTCATAGTTTTCTCACCACGTTTGCGAGCATAAGTGATTAACCATTTCATGCCTAAAGCAATTTTACGGTCTGGTCTTACCTCTGTAGGTACTTGGAAGTTTGCACCACCAACTCTACGAGATTTAACCTCTACTGCTGGGCTGATATTTACTAAAGCACGTTTAAATACTTCTAAACCGTTCTCACTAGTTTTTTTCTCAGCTATTTCAACTGCATCATAAAAAATAGAGTAAGCGATAGATTTTTTACCGTCAAACATCATATTGTTTACAAATCTTGTAACCTGAACATCGTTAAACTTAGGATCAGGAAGAATAATTCTCTTTTTTGGTTTTGATTTTCTCATTTCTGTTTCCTCCTAATTATTTTTTCTTTCCTTTAGTTGGTGCTGCAGCTACTTGTCCTGGTTTAGGACGCTTAGTACCATATTTACTACGACGTTGGTTACGACCAGCTACACCTGATGTATCTAATGCACCACGAATAATGTGGTAACGTACACCTGGTAAATCTTTAACACGACCACCACGAATTAACACGATCGAGTGCTCTTGTAAGTTGTGACCTTCTCCAGGAATATAGGCATTCACCTCTTTTCCATTGGTTAAACGTACACGGGCAACTTTACGCATTGCTGAGTTTGGTTTTTTAGGGGTAGTAGTATATACACGTGTACATACACCTCTTCGCTGTGGACAGCTGTCCAACGCCGGAGACTTACTCTTGAACTCCAGTGCTACTCTACCTTTTCTAACTAATTGTTGAATGGTTGGCATTTCTTGCTTTTTGTTTTTGCTATTTATTTTAAAAACTTCACCTAATGGCCAGCCTACAACGAGGCCACATTAAGGGACTGCAAAAGTATGAACTTATTTTGTGATAATCAAGCCTTTGTCAGAGATTTTTTTCGAAGCTAAAAGACTAATGTATAATGAGTAAGGTAAATATTTCATTTTCCTAGTCAAACAGCCTAATTAAGCAATGTAGCAAACTAAAAAATTACATTATATTTTGGTTAGCAAATGATTAAGAAATTGATTCTTGGTTGTTTTTAGAAAAAAAGAGTGTTAGTGGTTAAGGGCTAAGCCAGCCCCGCTAATGTTACTGCCGATGAAACCTGTGCAACAAGCAAGCATACCATAAAACAATAAAAACAGATGCTTAAATCGGCATCCACGAATATCGGGTTTAGAGAACGAGAGATTGTATAAGAAACAAGAGTTGCACCATCCCCTACTTTGGCAAAATTTAAACATCCTGCAAGTAGTTTGTCAAAGTTTAAAGACTAAAAAACTTTGTCAAATTAATACCCAACAGCTTAGAGATTTGACAAATATGATGTTGTCCAGAAAACGAATGTCAGTAATCAATAGCTACATCAGCCTCGCTAATGTCTCAATTTTTGTGCTTCGACAGGCTCAGCATGACAAAAATTTCCACGAATATCGGGTTTAGAGAACTAAAGGCTATGAAAGAAACACCACTTGCATTACCCCTACTTTGACAAAATTTAAACATCCTGCAAGTAGTTTGTCAAAGTTTAAAGACTAAAAAACTTTGTCAAATTAATACCCAACAGCTTAGAGATTTGACAAGTATGATGTTGTCCAGAAAACGAATGTCAGTAATCAATGGCTAAACCAGCACCGTGCCAAAAAGGCATCCTTTTGGGACTAATGTTACAAGCTCGTAAAAACTCGCTTTCCACGAATATCGGGTTTACAGAACGAAAGGTTGTGCAAGAAAATCAAATAGAAACCATGATAAACTAAACATCTCGCCTCTGATGTAACTAAAGCAATAAGTTATGACGCGAATTAAACGTTATAGAAAAGGCGATTAGTTAGTTGTCAAATTGTAAAGAAATATTTTTAGCTAAGGTAGTTGAAAGCCATAATCAACTTCAACATCTCTACCAGTTAAAACTTTTGCAAGAATAACCGAATCTCCCACTTTAACAATAAATTTTCCATCTTTTATAGGCGTTTTGAATTTCATGTTATAAGACCAACTTGTTCCAGATCTCACCTCTTGATTAGCAATTAAACTTGTAATATGCCCCGCTGATTTCCCGCCCTCGCTAATCCAATTTCCATAATCATCTTTGTACCTAATTATATTCTGAATTTTATACAAAACTTTTTGATCTGTTGGACATTCAATTATAGTTGTGACTTTATAAATATCGTTCTTTTTGACATCCAACATATTTCTTTCGGTTTTAAGGTCTTCCGTCAAATAGGAAGTTTTCATTAAAAACAGCTGTTGATTGAACTAAATTACAGCTCGCAAAGCAAATTAAGCTTAATATTGATAAAGATATTTTTTTCATAATAATTAGTTTTTTTAAGTAGACGCCAAAAAAAGCAAATAGGTTGCAAGCAAAGAATATCTCAGCAAAATTTAATAGAATTATTAGAATTATATAGCATTTATAGACATTAATTCGCTTTAAAGCCTACCAATGCTTACTTACAATCTTTAAACAATTCTTTTAGCATTTTAAGTTTAGCAACTGCTGCGGCCAATTCCTTTGGTGGCTTTCCGTATTCAAAAGTGACTTTATATGGTTTACCATCAGCATTAATGGCAACCCATTCTGCACCGCCATCTGCACAATCTGGGCAACCGATCACCTCTGGCAAGGCTGCTATTTTTTCGCTATCAAGCAAGTTTTTAATTACTGCTACTTCCTCAGTTGTAACTGGTTGCGTACAAGTCTTCGTATCAGGTTTTGGTGTATGCTGAATTTTGGAGTATGTCATTTTAGAATTGTTAATGGCCAACTCATCTTTGCAATAACCCACACACATCCCAAAAGACGAACCATAACTAATTTGATCCAAATTATCAATCTTACCCTTTTCACAGGCCGAAAAGATCATTAAAAAAACTAGTAAGCCTATAAAAATTAAATTCCTTTTCATTTTATTCAGATTTAAAATTTGTTGTTAACCAAAAACAACTTACACGATACAACGCTATTAAACAAATAATCGTGACAGTAGTAAAGAAAAAAATGAACTACATATTTCTAGCCATCAACAACTTACATGTTCTCTATGTTTTGATCTTTAGGATATTTTACCGAATAACTTATTCTAATTTTCTGTGTAACGCCAGGCTGAAGGGTTAGTTTCCAGGTAAGCACACCTGTTTCTGCATTCACCGCTGCGCCATCTGCATTAAGCAATTCAACCTCAATAGCTTTATCTGTTGATATAGGATATTGGTCCTTCAACAATAGATTTACAGGGTCTTTTTTGCCGTTACGTAATCTAATTTCGTAAGTAAATGTTTGCTTTTTACTACTTCCTATTGTTTTAATAGCATTTTGCTCTATCACCTTTTCTCTCTTTACTATAATTTTTTTATCCCTACCCATACTCAGGTTTAATGTATCTGTGGTGGCATTAGGGCTAATGTATGACTTGCCTACATAAGTGTTTTCAAATATGATGTTTGCTTCGCCAGGCAATAAATTAAGCTGTTCATAATTTGTAATTTCTGCTAGCAAAAATGCATCTGCCTCTAACTTTGGCACACTGTAATATTTATAATTAACAGCTTGGTTATAGGTATTCAATATCACACTATGCGGTTTGCTGTTGGATGCAATGTCATAAGGGATATCAATATCAAAAGAAGTGTTGAGTGCATTTGTGCTTTGCGATGCAAGATTTTGATCCTTAACCGCAACAACATCTGCTGCCACTTCACTTTTCAATCCCGGCATCCTTCTTTCTAAACTTTGAATGGTATTTTGATATTGTTGTTTTTTGTAATCCTCATTTGCAGAACCAAACCTTAAAAACCAAGCAGATAATAAAGGTGCAGTTCCACTTTGTGTTGGGCTTCCAGTAGAGAGACTTAACTTCACCTTTTTCCAATCTAGACCCGTAAACTGTACTACATTGGCTTTATAAACGATTTTTAAAGGTGCCGAAACATTTTCAGCACGTAGGTCGTAAAAAGGCGTCCAATAAGCACTTGGAGATAAATAACTAAGGTTAAAGCTCGCTCCACTAATAGCAGCATTAGATGTAATTTGAATGAGCAACTGCCCCTTTGTTCCAGATTGATCTGCTCCGAGTTCAGTAAGCTGTTTCTGTAATCTACTAATTTTCTGAATTTGTTTCTGTTGCAAAACAGTATAGTTATAAATGCTATTCTTAAGTTCCAATTGTTTTGTTTTGTAATAATCGGCCATCTTCATCAGTTCGGCAACACTTAATCCGCCTGCCCCCCCAACCGTTTGATTTTTATCTAAAAGAACCAGCAAATTCTCATCCACTGCTTTTTTATTTTCTATGGCGTTAAGCTCTCTTTTCGCAATATCCAAGCTATCCTCTACTTTTAAATAAGCAGGACTTTTACTTTCATTCTTTAAATAATCTCTAACAAATGTTGTAGAAAGGATGGTAACATTTGCAGGCGTACTGATCTGAATGCTATTTTGATCTATATTATTGGCTATGTTCCCTAATATCAGCTCGCTAGAACCTGCTGGCAAATTTACTTTAACCGTATGGTTTAATTCTACTCCATTACGGTAAACCGTTGCAGCCTCTAAATTTGCATTAAACAAAGGTTGATTTTGCGCTTGTCCCCATAGGTACTTATAGATAGCGCAGCAAAAAGTACTATTTTTTTCATGTAGTAGTTAATTATTTGGTAAATAGAATAAGCTAATTTACTAGGTAATATTAACATTAGCATTAATAACATCAACAATCTAACCATTCTTAAATTGAGCTATTAAACAAGCTAAAAAATTATCTCTTAGTTAAAATTACTGGCAGAAGTAAATAATTTTCTGATAAAATATTATCTTAGTGAGATAGATTAACGTTTTCGCAATGTCATCAACTTCCCTGTACAATTGGCAAAAGGCATCAACTTTATTTTTGGCAGCACTAAGCTGGTTTGCGGTAGTATTACAGCTTATCATTACCGAAGGCAGTTTCTTTAACTTTATTAGCTATTTTACTATTCTCAGTAATTTTTTAGTAGCGATAAGCCTAACCTTTACTTTGGCAACACCAAATAGTAGTTTAGGCAAATACTTTTCCTCAGTAAAAGTACAATCTGCCATTGCACTTTACATATTTATTGTTGGCTTGGTTTATAATTTTGTATTGCGTGGCATTTGGCAACCTACAGGCTGGCAACTTATTGTTGATAATCTACTACATGTAGCTGTACCTATACTCTATGTTTTTTATTGGTTTATTTTTACACCAAGAGGCAAACTGAATTGGATAGATGGATTAACATGGGCTTATTTCCCATTCGGCTATCTGATCTATTCTCTAATCAGAGGCCATTTTACAGCATGGTATCCGTACCCATTTTTAAATGTAAACGAAATCGGTTATCCAAAAGTGCTGCTCAATTCTGGCTTAATGGTAATTGCTTTTATTTTTATCGGATTGTTATTAATTGCTTTGAATAGGTTAGTAGGAAAGAAAGCTTAACTACCTTTTTGTTGTAATTACTCTTCCTGTAGCGAGGTAAAATTCGTAAACTTTATACAAACCATCATCGGTAGTTGCTATACTTTCTACCAAACTAGTTTTACTAAAACCATCGGTTACCAAATCCCCAACCTTAATATCCTGCAATACTTCTATAGACGTTTCGTCATTTATTCTAATCATATCAATGGCTTTTAATAATGCAAAGTTTGGCAAATATATTGTTTATGCGTAGCTAACCGATTTTCTCAGCATTGAATATGTTCCGTTTTAATCTAGTTAGCTAAAATTAATTCATAGTCCATTTTAGCCCTGCCCACAAATGTTGCAAAAACAAAGGATCGGTGTAACATGCTGAGGTATGCCCTAATGCGGTGTAAAAAGCCCTTCCGCCATCATACTTATGGTACCAGCTAATTGGGTGATCATTTTTCATATTACCACCTTGGTAAGAAGTTTCATCAACCTTTATCAAAACGTTAACCTCCTTATTGAACGACTTAAAATTATACCATTCATCTGTATGCAACCATGGCTCTGGTAAATCTTTTACCAATTTATTTGTTGGCGCAACAATGTTTAACTTCGCATTTTGAATCTTAGGATGGCTTTCGAAATATCCACCTACCATTTTGCCATACCATTCCCATTCGTAACAAAAATCGCTCGCTGCATGTATACCCAAAAATCCCCCTCCATTATTAATGTATTGTTTTAAGGCAGACTTTTGCTCCGCATTAAAAACATCAGAGCCTGTTGGATTTAAAAAAATTAGCGTGGTATATTTCTTCAGGTTCTCAATGGTAAATTTTTTCACATCTTCGGTAGTATCCACATCGAATTTATTGATTTTACCTAAATTTTGTATAGCTGCAATTCCATCTGCAATAGACGAATGCCTGAAACCTTTGGTAAACGAAAAAACTAAAACAGATTGCTTTTTAGCAACTGGCCTAACATCACTTTTAAAGCTAAAAATTACGGTAAGCGTTAACAAAAAGACAGAAAAACAGGCTAAATTTTTCAAAATAAGATAAATTATAAGTGAGCAATGAAATGCAATTTACTTAATCTCACTTACTTTTAACGATGGTAAGACTTTTTTCTCTGCTGGCAATAGTTTAAATTTATCATAAGCATCAATTAAATAGAACCTTAAATCTTCTGCATCTGCATTTTGCACAAACTTTACGGTCGGTCTGTACATTACCATAAAGGCATCTAATTCTGGTTGTTGTAGCGGAAGGATTGCTTTTATATTTTTCACATTAAACCACTTATCAATCTGGTTTTCTTTTACCTCCTGTTTCAGCATCCTTTTAAACTTTCTCGCCTGTTTCCCTTCTCTACTAAAATATCCCGACGGATAAAACAAAAGACCTCTTCCAGGGGCAAGCAATACTGCATTGGCCTTGTTAAAAGTTTGTGCATACTGCTCCTTTAGCGTTTGGTTATTGGTAACAGTAACCGTACTTAGCAGGTTGCTTGCCTTATCAAGATACCTTCTTACTTCGTTTAAATTAATCAGCAATAAAGTATCTGTTTTATAGCCAGGAATATTAAATACGAGCACATCGTTTAATGCCGCCTTTATTTTAAACTCTCCTTTGGCATTGGTTGCTGTTTGTGCTTTGTTGTTGAGGTTAAAAACATCAACATAGTTGATTGCTTTTCTGGTGCCACGATCTTGTACCAAGCCGCTGATTTGGGTTTGTGCTTTTAATACCGAAATACAACCCAACAAAATGATGATTTGACAAATAATAACCTTCATGAGATGAAGATAGTTACTACAATTGTAGCTTAGCGTTTTTTTAACGCTTTTTAACTTTAAATTAATGAAAGGTGTTGAGATAAAGCTTCTCCACTTTTTTTCTGGCCCAATCTGTTTTACGCAAAAATCTCAAGCTCGATTTTAGAGAAGGCTCATTTTTAAAACAGGCTATTTTAACTAAATTACCTAATTCTTCCCAACCATAATGAAAGAACAATTGCTTAACTATAAATTCTAAAGTTAGCCCATGTAATGGATTATTTTTTTGTTCTGGCAAAGACATGGTGCAAAATTAAATAAAGCAAAGCGCTATTACAACTCTTATTAAACCAAAAAAAGCATCCTTTATGGGATGCTTTGAGGATTAGTAAAATTTTAACAAAATAATAGCTGCAACAGGGAGGCAACTTGCTCCTCAGCAGCAGACTTGGGTAAAAATGCATCTGCTCCTATTTTTAATAAATTTTCAACCCTTGGGTCTAACTTATCGTATTCAGAAAAGATAATTACTTTGGTATATTTTATCGCTTGGCCAACAAAATCTTCTAACTGCTCGCTGCCTGGCATATTGATATCCAATATCAGAAGATCAAACTCTATGTCAAATACGTTTGTAATTACTTCATTTAGGTTTTTGGCTTCATAAACAACTGCATTTACCCACAGTCTTTGTATATAAGTTTTAATGTTAAATCGATGTATCCTAAGGTCATCAGCTATCAAAATTTGCATGCTAATAGAACCCCTTATTGTTTAACGATCTTAAACTCTGTTCTCCTATTTTGCTGGTGCTCTTCATCTGTACACTTCAGCCCGTTGCTGCACTGGTTAACCAACATCGTTTCGCCATAGCCCTTTGCGGTGATGCGTTCTTTTGCAATCCCCTTGCCAATGATATAGTTTACGGCAGCTGTTGCCCGGTTCTGAGATAACTTTTGGTTATAGCCATCGTTGCCCCTGCTATCGGTATGTGATCCAAGCTCTATCCAGATCGTGGGGTTTTCATTCAGCGTTGCCACCAGCTTGTCAAGCGCTAGTGCCGCATCTGGTCTGATGTTAAACTTATCAAAGTCATAAAAGATGTTCTCTATCCTAATTGCTTTGCCAATTACAATCTCGCTCAGGTAAAGGTCCTTATTCAACACGGTAGATTTGGTCAAGCCAACTGTGCTTATGTTCGCTATCGCCCCTTTCATGTAACCGGCCTTTTCTGCAGCCAATCTGTATTCCGACTTTTCTTCAAGTCTAAAACTGAAGCTACCGTTGCCAGCTGTGGTCACTTTTGCCATCTTTCCATTACCGTAGGCGAGCTGTACCGTGGCACCTGAAATTGGTTGGGCTGTATCCTTATTAATCACCTTCCCTTCAAGTGCAAAAACAGGTTTCTCTACCATAGTTTCTTTAGCAACAAAACTGTAAATATCATCACTGCCCAAACCACCAATTCTGTTTGAAGACAGTAATCCCGTTAATTTCCCGGTAGCAGTAAATGCAAAATCGTCCTGGGGTGAATTGGCCGGATAGCCCATGTTACGGATATTGGTGATGGTATCTCCTTTCAACTTCGCAGTAAATAGGTCCAGCCCTCCCATTCCAATCCTACCATCAGAAGCAAAATAAAATGAATCGTTTTCGCCGATTGATGGTGTACGTTCATTACCTGGAGTATTTATATCTTTTAGGTTTATTGGAATTCCCCAATCATCATTATTGGTCTTATCCACAGCATAGATATCAGTTCCGCCTAAACCACCCAGCATATTGGACACAAAATACAACCTTTTCCCGTCTTTGGTAAGGTAGGGATCGCCTACGGAATGTTTGTTCACATCATTATATTTAAAGGGAAATGGTGCCGACCATGTGCCATCATCCAACTTTTTACTGTAGTACAGCTCCGTATTAATGGTGGCAACTTTTTCTTTGCCCACAGTTTGGTACTCCAATTTTTTGGGAATACGCGTCAGCGTAAAATATACTTCAGTCCCATCTGCCGTAAAACTTGCCGGACCAACGTGGTAATCCGTGCCCACATCTATTGGAAATCGCTGTACGGCATCTGTTTGGCCGTTAGCGGTATATAGATTAAGGTAACCATTCCCTGTCCAATTGTAGTTTGTACGGTTGGGCGCTTCCCAACCTGCAAAACGTAGAAACGGACGATTGGTCTTCTGACCATCTCCGGTGAGACCTGATCTATCTGATGCAAACACGATGGCATTATTATAGATGGCAGGGCCCCAATCGGATTGGGTACTATTGAGGTTCTTTTGATTGCTTATGCTAACCTGCTTCGGGTTTTTCATCCAATACATTGCAGAATCGCATGAAAGTGACCATAAACTTCTTTGTTGGCTACTTACATCACTTTGCTTATCTGCGTAGGCATTAAACTGAACTTTTGCTTCATTATACTTAGCATTGCTACGTAATGTCTCGGCGTACCTCAAGGTGGCATCAGGTTTTGCACCCTCCATTTTAACCAGTAACGCATACCAGTTTTCTGCCTGTGCATAATCCTGTACCAAACTGTAGCTTTCTGCCAAACGCTCGGTAACATGCAAGCCCTGCTCCTTTTTATAGGCCTCAGTATAGAGTTTGATTGCATTCGTATAGTTGAACAGTTCAAACTGGGCATCGGCCTGTTTCAACACATATTGTGCCCTACCTAATTGCGAACCTAATACCAAAAGTAATAGAATAGCACTTCTCTTGATTGTGTTTTTCATGTCTTAAAAATATCTAGGTGTTTTCATTCTAACTTTTTTCTGCTTAAAGTAATAGCCGATGGAGATCTCGTGTGTTCCCCCACTATAGGGCTGCAGCTTGTTCAGGCTGTAATCGAAAGCATAGCCTATCCTCAATTGTGGAGCGGCAAATATTTCGGCCATGGCCACAATCGCATTGTTCTTATCAAGATCCCTTTGCAGGTAAGCCTTGTCGTACAGTTTAACCGCAGTTCTATAGCTGGCCCCTAGCCAAATGCGTTCGCCCAACAGGAAAAGTGCGTTCACGTCCAGACTGGTCGGACCGCCCCTGTCATCCTTCAGCAGGAAGGAGGGCTTTAACTGTAGGCCATAGCCCAATGGCAGCATGGCTCCCGCCGTAAGGTAGTAATGCGCCTTTGGGATCGGAAAGTTGATCCCCATGTTCCTGTTCTTGATGGCGTATTGGGCAATCAGGTTATCCACCGAAAAGCCTGCGTAGAACCTGTCATCAGCGTAGTACACCCCTGCTCTGGCATCTGGTGCCATTTCCCGCTCGGTACCTAAAGGTATATATTGATCTCCAGGGTCCCTGGGATCAAGCATATCCCCATGTAAAGCATTCTGGATTACACCCAGACCTACGCCAAAGGCCAATCTTGATGTACCATCGGTATTCATACGTATCCTATAGGCATAGTTGCCATAGGCAGATAGGTTGCTCTGTGCGCCAAGCCTATCCGATGCAACCTGGAACGCCAAGCCCACATTGCCTTCATTTGCAATGCCATCTACCGCCAGGCTCAAACTTTTGGGCGAACCGGTAATCCCGGTCCACTGGTTGCGGTAGAAACTATGCAGGTTGGTCTGTTCCCTGTAGCCCGCATAGGCGGGGTTGATATAGATTCCATTGAACATATATTGACTGTACTGTGCATCCTGCTGGCTCTTGGCAGCCTGTGCCACCAACAGAACAACTAATATGATTATTATTCTTTTCATCTTTTGCCGATTACAATTAGTTTTTTCTTAATAGGGTGATGTATCCCGTTAGGGCCTGCCAAACACCCGACTTGTTCTTGATCTTCAACAGGTAGTAATAGGTACCATCATTCAGCCCCTCACCACTCCAGTTGTTCCTGTAATAGCCATTGCTATTGTAGACCTCATTGTTCCAACGGTTAAAGATGAGCAGGCTGTGCTCCGGATAGGCCTCAAGACCATCAATACGGAAGGTGTCATTTTTACCATCACCATTTGGCGTGATCACATTCGGAATGTTTAGCTTCAGTGGCTCCAGGAGCACCTCTTCGGTATCATCGTCTTTAACAGGATTTCCTTTTGGATCTGTGCCAATGGCGGTAACGATATTGATAATCTTCGCAGAATTGAAATCAGCCAATTTAACTACATAAGTTGTAGTAAATGTTTTCTTTTCTCCTGGTGCCAGCACAGCAATTGTTTCGGATAGCCCCGTTAAAGGATCTGTAACTTTGACATTGCGCAAGGTTAGATTGCCGGTATTGGTAACCACAATCGTATACCTGATCACATCTCCAATCTCTCTTACCACCCTCACATCTGCCGTTTTTTCTACAGTAATAGCTGGCGAGGTGTTCTCCACGGTAATTATCTGCTGATGTATGGTTGTATTACCACAGGCATCAGTCGCAATCCATGTACGGGTGATGATAAAACCATTTTCTTCACAAATGCCTACAGTTCTTACCTCCGAGAATACAACTGTTGCACTACCGCAATTATCTGTCGCCGTTAAAACGGGAGCAGCAGGTATAGCATCACATCCCACTTTAATGTCTCTTGGCAAAGTACCAACGAATACCGGAGGTGTTTTATCTTCCACTCGGATGATTTGAGTATGCGTAATCGCATTGCCGCAGATATCCCTGGCTGTCCATGTACGCGTTAAAATATACTCGTTTGCACAGCTTCCAGCTGTTTTTACTTCGTTGAAAAGTACTTCTGGTGAACCACAATTGTCTGAAGCAGTAACTTTTGCTGCAGCAGGAACTTGATCACAATTTACAGTGATATTACCTGGCAATGTGCCTGTAAATACTGGCGCAATATGATCCTCTACCGTAATTGTCTGTGTATGTATGGCTTTGTTACCACAAGCGTCGGTAGCGGTCCAAGTGCGTACAATTGCACTACCGCAGCCTCCACTGTTACCTTTAGTTTCGGTAAAAGTAACCGTAGCTATACTACAATTATCTGTTGCGGTTAAAATTGGGGCTACTGGTATGGCACCACATTCTGCTTTAGTATTTGCAGGTAGCGTACCTACAAAAGTTGGCGCTGTTTGGTCGCTACCTGTATGGCTAATGGTTTGGTCTGTCAAGGTATTTCCACATTGGTCAGCTACGCTAAAGGTGTAGGTTACCGTCCAATCACAATTGTTTCTACTCACCTTGGTATTGGTTAAGAATGCAGTTAGGATACTACCACAATTATCGGTATAACCTGCAGCAGCTTTAACCGCATCAAAGGCCGGGGTACCTGTAGGTATGGTATTTTGGCTAACGTAACAAGCATTAATACCGGTAATACCCTTCGGTGCGGTACCTGTTGGCGCCGTTCTGTCGCCACCCGTGTGTACAATCTTTTGATTTGCTAATTCGTTGCCACATGCATCCTTAACCGTAAAGGTATAGGTTACACTCCAGGCACAATTATCGCCAGTTACCGTGGTACTGTTTAACGTAGCGGTAATCGTGCCACTGCAGTTATCGGTATAACCAGCAGCAGTAGCGATCGCATTAAAGGCTGGTACGCCTGCCGGAACCGTACTCGCATTTACATAACAGGTATTGATGTCTGTTACGCCTTGTGGTGCTGTTCCGGTCGGAGCAGTTTTGTCACCCCCTGTATGCATTATTTTTTGATCAGTCAATACATTTCCACAGGCATCAGCCACACTAAAGGTATAGGTTACCGTCCATGCACAATTGTTACCTGTTACAGCGGTTTCTGTTAAGGTGGCGGTAACTATAGCGGCACAATTGTCTGTGTATGCAGCTGCAGCAGATGTGGCATTAAATGCAGGTGTGCCTACTGGAACCGTTGTGGCATTTACAAAACAGGCGTTGATACCTGTAGTACCAGTTGGAGCAGTACCTGTTGGTGCTGTTTTATCGCCACCTGTATAGGTAATTTTCTGATTTGCCAATGTGTTGCCACAGGCATCGGCTACACTGAAAGTATAAACCAATGTCCAAGCACAATTATCACCGGTAACCGTAGTATTTGTTAAGGTTGCGGTAACAGAACCATTGCAATTGTCGGTGTAACCTGCAGCTGCATTTGTAGCATTAAATGCTGGCGCAGCAATAGGCGCTGTGGTAGCATTGATAAAGCAGGAGTTGATATCTGTTGTTCCAACTGGCGCAGTACCTGTTGGTGCTACTTTATCATCAACAGTGATGGCCTGGGTACAAGTGGTACTGTTTATAATTGTATTTTCTGAGGCATCTTTAATGCCGTTGTTGTTATCATCCTTATATTCCGTGATGGTATACGTTCTAGTAACCGTCTGATTACAGTTCCCTGTGTTGGCACTGTTGCTTGCGGTAATTACAATAAGTCCACAAGGAATATTTCCGATCAGCCCATCACCATTTCCAAGTGCCTCAAACTCTGCCTCGGTATAGCTAGTTTTGGAAGGTAGATCTGCATAGCAGGTTACCGTAGTGGCTGGAAAAGTTGGGCAGGTTACCGAGAAAACGCAGCACAATGGCGCATCATCCTTAACATTTAACGCTGCACAGTTATTGGCATCCGTAAAATTGATATTATACGCAGTACCTGCTGTAATATCGGCCGATGTCCAAACATTGCCAGCCCAGGTACCCGTGGCACCTGTTGCCACAAATGGAGCAGTACCATTTACAGTAATTACTAATTTATAATTAAGACCACTAGGTGCACAGTTCTCCACAAGGCTAACTAACGTAACAGAAGGATTAACTGTTGCTGTTACCGCAAAACGTGTACTTTCACATGTTGAACCTTCCACAAGTTTATTAGCCACATAGTATACTTGGCCATTCACCAATGGCGTAGCAACAGGTAAAGCGGTAGTACTTGTAGCACTATTGTACCAAGTCAGAATACCTGTGTTGGTGAGTACGATATCAGCAAGGGTTGGTGCATTTGCCAAGCAAAAGGTCTGATTGGCAGCCCCGGTTGGCGCTATAGGTTTAGGTGCAATTAAAACGGTGTTTTCATTATCGACAATCAATTGCTCAATCTGACAAGAACTTCCGGTACAAAGACTTATTGGAGCAAAGATGGTAAAGGCAGATTCATAAATTGGACCAAAATCAGTGTCGCAAGCCATGGATGCAGCATTCGCATAAACCATGGTTGCATTAACGATTTTAATTTCCGCACCCACTACCAAATCTTGCGTAAGGTTAAACACATATCCTTTTACAGGATCTAAGCCCACGTAACTCGCTTTAGAAACAGGAACAAGATCTTGCGGATTACCTGTGAAAACCCATCCCGTAGGCAATTTAATGTTAAAACTGTAAGCAGTAGTAGCAGGATAGTTGTTGATCCCATCCCCAATGTTCTTTAAAGTAAAGTTATAATTGGCCGTTAAAGCCGTACCCGAAGTAACCAGGTTAACCACAGCAGAGGAAAGCGTAATACCTAACTCTGGTAAGTTAGTTGGGGCTCCATCAATGGTTACTCGATTAGATGACGCTGCGTTGGTATTGATGATTGCTGAACCACAGTTATTTTTTCCGCTTGCGCTAAAACTAATGCGCTGACCACTCTGAAAGGTACATCCTTGGGTAGTTAAAGCAAACTTTAAGCGGAACTTCTCTCCGTTTTTTAACAGGGGCACATTTGCCGCAGGGATGTTGAATACAATTGATGCTGCACTTACATTTACGCTTGCATCGGTAACAAAGGCGTAAGCCCCCGCAGTGGCGGCAAATGCATTTGTCAACTCAAAAGTTCCCGGCACATAATTCAGCCCACCATTTACAGGTAAAGGCACCGTTACCACTAAACTGTTAGCATCCCCTAAACCAGCATTGTTAACCTGGATTTCATACGGAATTCGTTCGCAAAGCTTTGGTCTGGCAGTACCCGCATTCTGGCTAACTATGCTGGTTTGCAAATTGGCAAATACAGGTGTATAACTTAAAGTAGTTAATGTTTGGCTACAGGTTGCAGTACCAACTGAAGTGGGATAGCCATTACAATCTGATCCATAGGATAAAGTGACATTTCCAGGATCACAACTACTGTAGTCTGCCGTAACTAGGTAATATCTATTTCCACTTGCACCCGAATTAAAATTACCGAGCTGGAAAATGCCATTCACAGGGGATAATGAAGCACCTATAGTTGTGGTACCATTTAAATCTGTTACCTGTTGCATTGCTACTACATTTGCACCAGTAGATGCCGTCTGACCCATCCATACATTGCCAAATGTACGGTAACTCGACGCATTAGTAACTTGCACTACCCATTTTGCCTGGTTACTTGTAGCATTTGAGTTTGCTTGCGTAAGGGTAGCAGTTAACATCTGATTATCCGTCTGATAATTTAAGGGTATAGTTCCGATAGATACTTCAGGCGTGTTTCTGAACTGCACTTCTTGATAATTCGGAAACCTATGCCAAAAAGTACCTTCCATAAAGCCTTCAACAATAATTTGTTCCAACAGCCCTGTAGACTTACAAGTAGGCTGTACTATTGGAAAAACTCGCACTTCCCAACCCTCATCTAAATAGTTGCCACCTTTTAAATCGATAATTGCCTGTTTAACATCTAAAGTATAGGTACCACTAGATATTGGCGTTGGTAATACAATTGTTTTAGAAAGGTTACCAGAAATTGAATTGTTATTGATATCTATACGTACGCTATGTAATTGCAAACCAGCCGGCATGGTAAATATAGCTTTGGTTGGTCTGGCAACTTGCCTAAACTCGTTAGGGAACATTTGGTTTTTACTATATTCAATCTCTCTAAACAAGAACAGAAAACTATTGGCATTCTGCAAATTGGTTATCGTTGGATCGCATTTTACTTTTCCATCCCCACCTTGAAAAAATTGCAACCAGGTAGGCCCGTAATAGCCTGTGGCTCTAAAATTACTTGCACAAGCATAAGGAACGCCTGCCTTGCTCAGATGATATGTTGTCGGAAATTCCTTTATGCCCGTAGCAGAATTGATCAACTCCATGGGTTGAATTTCTAGAGAGGATACAATTACATCATCATCTAAATAAACAAATCCATTAGGTAGGTTATTCGCACTTAGCAATAAATTGGCTATACTTAAATCTATACTGAAATTATTCGCAACACTTGTATTGATGGGCAATCCAGTTACGGTGTAGACAGCTGCCCCACGGATAATGGTAACCTTTCCGGTATTTGGCACTGCTACAGCTTTCAGGTCTGCGGGCGAAGCCACAGAAAAAGTTCCTGCTATCCAACCCGCAACTGGCGTTGCTGTACCATGTACTACTTTACCACTTTGGGAAATCTGCAACTTATCGGTACCAATAAAAAAACGGGTTGCAAAATCTGCAGGTGGATTATTTGGATCGACAGCTGGTGCAGAAAGATCGGGTGTACCGTTATCTGGACTGCTGGCACGCTGGCCGTAAGTCATCCTTTTAAGTAAAGCATTCCCATTATCCAATCCACCTTCAACACAAGTGCTACCACAATGTGCATTCAAGTTTACGGTCTGACAAGCAAACTGAATGAGAGCCGTACATCCCCCACCATTATTGAGTTGCCCAGTTACAGTATAATATGCTTGTGTACCCAATGAACAATCCATATTTACTGGAAATTGTAAACGATAACCGCCAGCATTAAACGAGGTATTGGTTGGCCATGTGGCGGTGCCAGAATTAATTCTGAGGCTGTATTTTCCACCTCCCAAATCAGTTATAATTGGCACGATCGAATTGTTGGATATTGGTTCGATCAATTTGATCGCTAAGGGGTCAAAACCTGTAACCAAAGATGGCGACAATTGTAATGTAATGTCAAAATAAGCACCAGGATTAAGGTCTGCAGCGGGAATTTCGAATTGATTAAGTTTGAAATCGGCATTATAAGAAGTGGTAATGTCTACCTCTCCAATATTTGTTCCATTAAAACCATAACGTACGGCATTATTTACTTGGTTAAATGGTAAAACAATGTCAGGATTTGTTCCATCCGCATTACAGCCATCACGATTTTTGTAGGTGCCCGAATATGCCGTATAGGTACGGTAAAATTCATTAGGGTCTTTGGTACAGTCAGCCACTGGTGCTGCATAGTATTGCTTAAAACGAATTTCTCTTGATTCTCCAGGAGCCAAATCAGGGATATTGATGGACAGTCTCCTGATCTTGCCAGCCGTACCAAATGCTACCGAGGTGTTTGGGATAACTTGTGTGTCAGCAGGATTGATACTTACAGGCAATCCACCTACGGTAATGCTATTTTCATTAAAATAACTACCAAAATGACTAGTTGCACCATCATATACGATAAACAACTTAGTGAGAGATGAAGCACTGGTACCGTTATTTTTGATGGTCCAAACATGTTCGTATTCCTGATTAAAACAAACAATTTTCGGCACTACATTAGCGGTAATCTGAAGTAGAGGTTTAATGGATTGATCGATACTAACACCCGCGGTAACAAGGCCATTGGCATTTCCCAATATGCATTTATCAACGCAACCATAATAAGTTTCAAATGTTGTTTGCAAGGCCGTACAAGAATTGATTTGCACGGTTTCTGTTAAAGTTGCAACAGCACCAGGTGCCAATGTTGCACCTGTATAAGTATAGGTATTTGGATTATTGGTAGTAACCGTCCAACCAGTAGGATGTACAACACTCGTAACCGCTAAACTGGCGCCCAAAGTGCGCTCCAAAGTAAAGGCATTAATTGAGCCATTACCATTATTGGTTACTTTAATTGTTCTGGTAATAGATGATCCAATTACACCTTGTGATGCATTGGGTGTAACTTCCACTTTTAATACGGCAAAATTGACATTTATGATATCACTTTGTCCAGTTTGGGGTGTATCCGAACAACCATTTAAAGTATAAGTTACCGTTGGTTTTTGTTCATCAGGCAAGGTAGCCATTGGAATGGCTTCGCAAGTTGCTTTAGCCTGATAAGTAATGGTAACCAACTCCGCAGCCGGACCTGCAGCAATTAGCGGCAAAGTTAAAGTGGCGCCGGCTGTTGTGACATTTGTTTCGGCCAATGCTGTACCTCCTATTTTTGCCGAGCCTGCTATATACTCAAAACCAGTTGTGGGTAAGGCAATCTGCAAAGTACCGGCCCCGCAGGCATTTGCCCCCTTGGCAATGGTTACCGTAAATGTACCCGCTGTGCCACAAGCATCAAGTGTTGGTACGGCACCGTCTGTTTTCAGTGCCTGAGCCAAGGCCTCACTAGGGCTAAATGCAAAAAAAGACAGCATTACGAACAATAAGAAAACAAATTTTTCGTTTTGGTAGAAATGTCTCATCATATCAAGTAATTAAATTATTTTACGAGTAGGCACTAACTCAAAACCATGCCAAGCTGTATTTTAAATCCGTAACACATTTAAAAACAGGAAACTAACATGTTAATTCTGAAGATTGACTAGTGATTAATTTTCTTAGAAGCGTTTCATTTTGAAACGCAGGTATCATAACGATACACCAGAAAAACCAATAGTAAAAGCACGCAGCTATCCCTACGGTAATACATGATCAAATGGATATCCCGAAGAATAACCTATTGAGCTAGAAAAGAAATTAATGAGAAAATGATGGATTATTCCATCAGGGCTAATTTTCGGTATAAGGTGGCTATAGCTATGCCAAGCATTTTGGCGGCCTTGCGTTTATTGCCATTGCACTCCTGTACAATATATTTAATATGGTTCAACTCAAAATCTTCCAAGTATTGCGTGTTTTCGGTCTTTCTAGCTTCGCTTAATTCCAATAAATCTACTGTCAATAGGCCAGAACTTAGGATAAGCGACCGTTCGATCACATTGATGAGCTCCCTAACATTGCCAGGCCAAGCATACGCACTTAAGGCATTGAGATAGCCCGCCGTAATTTTAGGAACAGGCATTTCCATTTTCAGTGCTAATTTGTTGATATAGTATTTCGCCAATAGGGGAATATCTGTAGGCCGATCTCTAAGTGCTGGCACCGTAATCACAAAGGAAGCAATTCTATAATAAAGATCTTCCCTAAACCTACCTTCTTTGATGGCATTTAATAGATTGACGTGGGTAGCTGCAATAATTCTACAATCTGTATAAGATGTTTTGGTATCGCCTACCTTTATATAACTCCTGTTCTCTAAAACCCTCAAAATTTTAGATTGCAGCAGCAAACTCATCTCCCCAATCTCATCTAAAAATATAGTTCCTTTGCCCGCCTCCTCAAAAAGCCCTTTTTTATCTCTAAAGGCACCTGTAAAGGCGCCCATCTTGTATCCAAAAAGCTCACTTTCTAACATTTCGGCGCCAAGAGCGCTACAGTTAATCGCTACAAAATGCTCATTGGCCCGCTTACTGGCCTTGTGGATCACCTCTGCTAGGATGTCTTTGCCCACACCCGTTTCGCCCAATAACAATACATTGGCATTGGTGGCAGCTACCTTAGAACCAATAAGTTTAATCTTTTGAATAGGATCAGAATCTCCTATAATGGAGTGGAAACCAACATTAATAGGTTGTTTTTCTGACTCTTTAGTTTGCTTGATGGCTTTTTTCATCGCCTGCGCTACTAAAACGATCATCTTTCTAGCGGCTTCGCCCTTAATCAGATAATCGAAAGCACCGTTTTTAATCGCCTTCACGCCATCATTAATGCTCGCCTGACCAGTAATTACAATTACTTCTATGTTGGGATATTGCTTTTTGATTTCAATGATGAAATCTAGGCCGTTTCCATCTGGCAGGCCTACATCAGCAATCAACACCTGCATATTTTTTTTCAGATAAGCCTTGGCCTGTGCAATTGTGCCCGCTTCGTATGCCTCGTAACCTTCTGCCCTGAGGATCCTTGCATACAGGTTACGCTGGATTTTTTCATCTTCTAGAATAAGAATTGAATTGGTCATAAAACAGTGGGAGAAAATAATTAGTGCCGAATGGCATATTTTCAAAACCATGCCACAAGTAAAACACCTCCTAAAAGATTAACTTACAGTGCTTTATTTTTAATGTTTTTAGCTTGCAAAAATCGTTGTGCTTACTTTTGAGCATAAATTACCACATATATACACTATGGCCGATCCTATAGTTGCACTAGCTAAGATGTCAATTGGATTTTTCTATAAAGTGTTGCAATAGAAATACCAAGCGTTCTTGCTGCCTTGCGCTTGTTGCCCATACAAGCAACCAGCACCTCTTTAATGTGCCTAACTTCTGTAGTTTCGAGGTTTGGAGAAGCGCCTACCTCCCTATGGATGGGTAAATCAATCAAATCTGCAGTCAGTTTACCAGAACACAATATAATTGCCCGCTCTAATACATTGATCAACTCTCTAACATTGCCTGGCCAACTGTGCTGCAGCAGCTTGTCCATAAATAAATGCTCCATCTCCGGAATGGGGATGTGTAACACCTGCGCAAGCTTGGTTGTAAAATGTGAAACCAGTAGAGGCATGTCGGCCAAACGCTCCCTAAGTGGGGGGATCCGGATCACAAAAGAAGAAATCCTATAATACAGATCCTTTCTGAATGTCCCCTTTTCAACTGCTGCCTGAAGGTTAACGTGGGTGGCGGCCACAATCCTGCAATTTACCTTTGCTGTTTTGGTATCGCCCATTTTAATAAAAGTCTTGTTTTCGAGGACCCTCAAAATTTTCGATTGTAGCACCAGGTCCATATCGCCAATTTCATCTAAAAAAATGGTTCCATTTTCTGCCTCTTCGAATAACCCCTTCTTATCCTTTAAAGCACCGGTAAAAGCGCCAGCTTTGTAGCCGAACAACTCACTTTCTAGCATATTTTTACCAATGGCACTGCAATTAATCGCTACAAAGGGATGTTTAGCTCTATTGCTGCAAGAATGGATTGCCTCTGCCATTACATCTTTGCCTACACCCGTTTCGCCCAATAACAAAACAGTGGTATTGGCTCGGGCAACCTTGGCACCCAAAAACCTTACCCGTTCAATCGCCTCGGTACTCCCAACGATCGAATCAAAGCCAGGAAGTTTTCTGAGACCTGCAAATCTTGCCCGATTTTGAAATTTGGCTATGGCAGTTTTAATCAACAGCTTAAAGGTGTGGCTATGCGCAGCTAGTTCATTTCCCTTTAATATGTAATCGAAGGCGCCATGCTTCATGGCTAGCACCGCATTCGCTATTGAATTATTTTTTGTATATACCAATACCTGTATATCAACACTATAATGCTTAATTTCTTTGATAAACTCAATTCCATCACCATCTGGCAAGACAATGTCTAAAACCACAATCGAAACCATATTCGTTTTGAGAATGTTTTTTGCACCTTTAATATCATCGGCCTGCAAAGCCACATAACCCTCTGTTTCAAAGTAGTTGCAAAGCTGCCTTGTTTCGGCATGTTTATTATCAATAACTAATAGCTGTTTCGGCATGTAGGTGAGCGTATAATTGGTAAAAAAAGCTTCTATATTTTAACATTTATTTGTAATGGTCCACAACAGCGCCTCTAATCAAAAAACTGGAAGCATACCATCTGTTGAGTGGCTAACGTCTATGATTTTTCATGCAGCATATATCCTAGTGCATGGATAAGCTGCACTTGGGTAGAAAATTTAGACAAGAACATACCCTGCCCGCTACACAATTTGCTGGCTACCTTTTGGTCATGGAATCTCATCTCCGAAAAAATAATAATTTTGGTATGCTTTACCGCCTGCAGAACGAAGTCAGACAACTTTTCACTTCCAGGCATATTTTCATCTAAGATCATCAAATCGAACCTTAGCTCAAAAACCCGCAAATAAGCCTCATCTAAACTCCCTACCTCAATAATGAGCACTTCATGCCAAAGTCTGTGGATGTAAACCTTTAAATTTAGTCTATGGATAGCTGAATTACCAGCAATAAGAACATGTATCATAACTGAAGGTTGGTGCTGCGGTGTTAGTATCTATGTTGCTAACCAAATCCTGTTCCGCAAATACCAATCGGTAATGCACATGCTTTATCGGCATTCTTTTTCGTTGCCTCCCTTTTAGAAGCGATATTTTTGCCCAAATTGTGTAAACTATGCGCATTTAATTTCCTACCCAACTGCAAGCTTTACCCCCACTGCATTTAATTGCTATCAAAAAATGGGGCAAACCTTGTTAACCGCCAAAAAATGAGTGAAAATAGCATTATTCTGGCCATTTGGCATCATTTTAAAGCTGTTTAGCGTGTACCACAAAATCTTTGCAACACTACAATAAGATATAATCCAAAAAAAAAATGCAACCCACTTAACATTAGTCTACTATCATAAAATAAACCGCTTCTTCACAAGAAAATTGGCTAACTTCGCTCACCCTGATTGTTTTTACGTATGTCCAGCTCTAAAGTCCTCTTAAGCTTTATTTTAGTACTTTTATTATTTACTTTTAATGCACCAGCGGTGGCAATTGAAATAAGCCAACCAAAGGGCAAGCAACTAACTGCCCAGCAGTTTTTAAATGAGGCGTCGCGCTTATTGAACAGCGGGAAAATCAGTTATGCAATTGCCTACATTGATTCAGCTTATCGCAAGCTTCAAAGCCCTAGCAATTTGGAGCAATGGCAAAAACACAATTTCAAGGCAGACCTTTATCTCCATTACCGCCAGAGCATACCCCATGCTAAACTCCAGATCGATTCGATGTATTTGTCCCTTATTAACAAACCTACAAAGTATCCATATCAGTATGTAACTACCCTTTTTAATGAAGGTGACCTCTATTTTTTAAGTGGTCTGCATGCAGCAGCTTCAGAAAAATATTATCAGGGAATTACATTTGCTAAAAAACACTTGGATGTTTGCCAACTCAGCGACTTCAGCAAACGGCTGGCAGATTTCAAATATAGGCAAGGAAAGTTCTTGGAGGCTATCCCCTATTTTAAACACGCAGCCGCCCAAATACTAATGTGTAAAGAGGGAAACGACTTTATAAGACAGTTTGTCTATTACCAGGCTAACCTCAATACCGTTGCCCTTTGCTTTGAGCGTGGTAATAAGCCAGACAGTGCCATTTGGTACTATCAAAAGACACTTGCTTTCATCAAATCTAAAAAAAACTCGTACCCTGATAAACAGGTAGACATCTTGATAGCAGAAGCTATAGTAGAAGGTAACCTAGGTGGTGTTTATGCTAATGTGGGGCAAGATAGTTTGGCAGAATCCCTTTTGAAGAAAAGCATTGCCATTAATTATCGTCCCGGCTTCCTCCTTCCTGATGCCCATTCCTCTTTACTTAAACTAGCTCGCCTTTACCTCAAACAAAAAAACCTTCGTGAAGCTAAAGCTACATTAGACCAGATCGGCAATGACATCGCAAATGGCGATAAGGAAGGCAATGAAGTTACCAAAAGCACGGAACTGAAGTGGTACCTGCTCAGTTGGCAGTTGTCTGAACTTAAGGAAGATTTTAAAAATGCCAATGCCTTCCAAACCAAATACCATCAGCTAAAAGATAGCTTAGACAATAGAGACCTTACTGCCAATAACTTGGAAACCAATTTCAAGGCCATCCAAAACAGCTATGAGCTTTCCATGCTACAAAAGAACAACACGCTTAATTCCCTTTACCTATGGGGTGCAACTTTGTTTTCTGTCATGCTCATCATCATCCTCGTTCTGATCATTAGACACTTAGACCGATCTAAGAAAAACATCGCTTCCTTAAAGGAATTTAATGAAACCATCAAAGCTAGAAACAACCAACTGCAGCTTACTTTAGCCGAATTGGAAGAAAGCAGGGACGAAAATACAAGAATAATGAAAACGGTATACCACGATCTACGTGGGCCAATTGGAGGCATTACCATGGCTGCGGGTTTGATGTTAGAAGATCCCCATCATAGCGCTGATGATGAAGAAATGCTTGCCATGATCCAGACCTCTGGGCAAGATGCCATTAGTTTGATCAACGATATGTTACAGATTACCAGTGCAGTGGAAATTAACAAACAACCCGTTTACCTACCCTCAATGCTAGAATTCTGTGCCAACCTTGCACTATTTAAGGCCGAAGAAAAACAACAGGAAATAGTGGTGCAATCGGGCCCGATTTTATTTCTATTAGACGAGGAGAAAATGAGGCGGGTAATCGGAAACCTGCTCTCCAATGCGATTAAGTTTAGCGCAATTGGGGGGCAAATTATTTTAAAAGCTACCGAAGTGGCCAATAACCTGATCATTACCTGCGAAGATTTTGGTTTAGGTGTACCCGAAAAGGAGAAGGAACTTATTTTTGACATGTTTACGGTTGCCAAAAAAATGGGTACCAATGGTGAGGAAACCTTTGGCATGGGTTTGGCCATTTGCAAACAGATTGTAGCAGCGCATGGCGGCCAGATTAGCTGTCAACCGAAAACTACCGATGGCACTATATTTAAAATTGTACTTCAAAACTAGGCAGTTTCAGTATTGCTGGCCTTGGCCGTAGCCCTTAGTTTGAGGATAGCTATGAAAAAAGGGCGGAACAAAATTATCCCGCCCAAACCATATCTTGGCGATTTAAATTAGGCCCATTTTTTATAGCCACGATAGGCTAGCATAAGCACTGCCATGCAACACAAAAGCAGTAAGCCGTTGATTAACCACTGATCTTTCACTTTTTGACGCCGCGTTTCGGTGTTGCCAACTTTTTTAAGCTGGAGCCGTTCGTTTTGTGCAGCTTTAGTAAGGCTTGCTTTTTGCATCTCTCTTGTTTGCCTTCTGTTAGCCTTAATTTTTACGGCCGCTGCTTCGCCCTCAAAGCCCTGAGCATCAAGTTTAAATGTGCTTTTAGGAATAACCATTATTTCCACACTATCCCTAATATCATCGCTCAGTGCAATACTTTCCTGCTTCTTAACTACAGTAGCCAATTGCTTTTGCTGATTTTCCTTCCACTTCATGTTATGGTTTAATCTTTCTTTAGTGCCCATTGCACAACCGGTATACATCAAAAGGCAAATTACCAAAAGTACTTTCATTTGATACCCTCCTTTCCTGATGGCAACCAATTTGCATATAGGGATAAGGTTCTTTGGTGCCTTAATTTTCGGTACACCCCATGCCGCAAGTAATATGGTTTAGAATTTGACTTTTTGCACTGGCCTGCGAATCGTGGTAACCGGCTACATTTTTAGTGGCTAAACCTGAGAAATACTGCTCTTTGGCACACCAGAGTTCAAATTGTGCCTTAACCCCTAACTGTGCTGCATGCTCCTGATCGATAACTAGGATCACGTATTTGATGAATGGGCTATGGTTAAAATTAAGGTAGATCAAATAGGCCAGCAAAGTTTGCTCAAATGCCTCATCAGCTATCTTTTGGCAGAAAGTAATCAGGGAAACCTGTAATTGTTTGAGGTATAGCAACTGCTGATAGGTATAGGAAGATTGCTTTTCTTGAACGCTAAATACACCCATTACAATCTCCAACAATGCAGGCGCTATTTTTTTCTTTTTTAAACCAGCCGCCAACATCTGGTAATGTGGCTTAAAACCAGCAAAATAGGCATCAACATAAGGCTTTGGTGCGGTATAATTCAAATTGAAATAGTTTTGGAAATACAAATGTTGGTAAGCCAACAAGCGCATTAACATGGCTGCTAAAGCTGTAGTTTTATTCGGCATTGTTGCTGCATTATTTTCTTCACTCAGTAAATCCAAAATAAGTGCACATCTCAACTGTAATTGCCACATCTTACGTTTTACCAGTATTTCTCGCTGTTTACTGCTTACCAATTCGTCGAGCGCCTGCTGCAGGCCTTGTTCAAATGCCAGCAATTGTTCCGAAAATGCAACAGCTGTAGTTTCTTGGAGAGTTTGCTCTATGATATCTTTACCGGTTACCTCGTTAACAAGCTTGGTAAGCGTTATTAGATAGGGTTTAATCATGGCTCCATCCTCCCTAAATACTGACTGTTACTGATCTTTTTTCTGTTTAGGCTTACCATGCTCAGGTAAAGCTCTACCGCATGGTGCTGCATTTTGATCGGCATTTTAAAACGTACCGATCCAGAGCTTCTTTGTGCAAAGCCCACAAAACCATCTGCCATTTTTAAATCTAGACAATAGACCACCAACATTACCTGATCATTTGCAGCTGCAAACACGATTGTTGGATCCCAGTTGATCAAAAGCTTAGCCGATGCCATCCGTTGTACTACTATTGCCTCTAGCCCTGGCAGGTTGCCCTTGCTTAAACAAAGTTTATCGTAGCGAATTTGGTAGGCCCAGTCAACCAGTTCCATAGCTTCCCTAAAGTTGACCATAAATGCAGCGTTAAGCTCTGTCTTATTGCTAGCCAGATTTGCAAAACCTATGGTGATAAAGGGTTGGAATGGATCTAAAAAATCGTTCATCAGCTTAAACCGCTGCTGGTTGGCCAGTTGCGCTGGTGTAAATGCTCTTGGCTGTCCATTATCTACCGGAGCCGACTTAATATAGGAGATGTTTTTCCATGATGAACCTATGATTGGACCAATTTTCCCCGAAAACGGGCCCATTATACCTTGTCTAATTTTTGCCATTGCTTATTTTTAATTTTAAGTTTTTGCTTTCTCTGTACCCATTTAAAAGTGTGTTTCGAGCGTTCTACTAGGGAAAAACACCTATAAATCGACCTTCACACCTATAATTTGGCGCTTTTATACCGGTTTTCCCCTAGCAGAGCCCTACCTGACCCCTACTTGAGCCCTACCAGACCGCTAGTTGTTATAGCCGAGCCTATGCCAACAGTTGGACGAGTATGCTGCAAGTATGTGGCGGTGCATTAGTCTAATGTAATGCACAATTTGGCACCCAAATACGCCCTATGCGTTTGCTGCGCAAAAGGAGGTATTTATACGCCGAAGTCTGTTTTGTGCGTTTTGTGCGGATTTTTTTAGTTCGAATTTTGATATTGATAAATAAAATCTTAAATTGGATCATCATTTACCTGCTATAAAATCAGGTTCCGTACTTTTACAGTACGCTCAGCACCACCTATTGTTGCAGATTAACCCTCAACAACATGGAAAGAATATGTGTTTTCCCGAAAGACGTGATGCGGATTACCGGATTAGGCGCCAGATATGCGCAAAAATTATTGCAAGACCTCAGAAAGCTGCTAAACAAGAAGAAACATCAAGCTGTTACCAAATATGAGTTGGCAGATTATTTAGGAATAGATGCGGGTTTGATTAGCCTGCAGTAAATCAGCTGTATATTATAGTTGTGACGGGTTTGGTGCTGCTAGTAGATCGCCATTGTGAGATTGATTCTTTACCAACCCTGGCCATCTGCTTAGTTGAATATTCCGAACACACACCCTTGATAATTTGTCATCCTGAGGGGTAATTTATTTCATAAAAATCAATATAAATGACGTTCATATTTTTTAAATCATGAAAAAACCCTCGGGAGATTGTCACCCTGAGCCTGTCGAAGGGTCTCTTACTGTAAAACACGATTATCATTACAAATTGCCCTGCACACCTCCTTGCCTCCTACCTACGGCAGGCAGGCGCCTTCCCGAAGATAAATCGGGACAAGCTATTGGCGGCGAATGCCTAGTTCTTTTGGCTTGAACCAAAAGCACCAAAAGTTCAAGGCTTGCATAATCCCCTTGCATAAAGCTAACAACAGCTACTACAGCGTAAGAAAAAGGCGTACCCAATCCTCAATCCCTACCCACACGCTGCTTTCTTACTTTGCAATGCAAATCGACAGCTAGTGCAAAGCTGTTTGTTGCTTTCTACTGAGGTGATATGCTAGGCCACTGGCGCCCTTAGCAATGGAACTATTAAGGCAAAACCTATGCTCCTAGCTCTAGCAACTGGGTTTAACCCATTGCCAGAACCTAGTACCATTTATCCCTGCTATCACACTAACTTTGATAGTTCGCAGAGCTTGCCCAGCAGCGGAAAAAAAGAAAGGCAATGGAAGGCCTGTGGGCGGCAGGGGCCTTGCTCTGTTTATCCCGATGTTTCAATCGGGACACAGCCCGTGTTTGCCTTTCTTGTGGGTTGGCATTGAGCGAAAGGCTGCCTTAGGGCAAGCGAAAACGTTTTTGCTAACTTTTTTCGTTTCAAAAAAGTTAGTGCCACCGCGGCATGAGCGGATAGATAAGTCCCTTCCTATTAATACACCCTAGCTAAAATAGACCCCACACACATCCTTGCCACACTTGCCTGCGGCAGGCAGGGCTGCCGCCGCTGTAGGCTCTTTCTTTTTGCATTGATCAAAAAGAAACAAAAAATCTAGGCTGCCGTATCCTAGCGTCGGATAATACGTCAATTGTTTTTAAGCCGCAAAATGAGCCATTACGGTTTGCAACCTCCACTTCTCCATTTTGCTAATCTTCGCTAGATAGAAGCTATCTTAGAAACAATTAACTATTCTCCTCGCTACGATCCGAAGGCCATAGCCGTTCTTGGCAATGTTAGTAGCAAGGCAAAACCTATGCTCCTAGCTTTAGCAACCGGGTTTAACCCTCTGCCCTAACCTAGCACAATAGCAGTTCCCAAATCCCTAACGCTGCTAAGGGTGATAGAGCTTGCCCAGCAGCGGAAAAAAGAAAGGCAATGGAAGGCCTGTGTGGTGGAAAGGGCCTTGCTCCGTTTAGTATTGTAAAAATTTAAATATGTTCTCGGCAAATCATTTTTACAATACCACAGCCCGTGTTTGCCTTTCTTGTGAGTGGGCCAGAGCGAAAGGCTGCCTTAGGGCAAGCGAAAACGTTTTTGAATACTTTTTTCGTTTAAAAAAAGTATTTGCCTCCGCGGCATGAGCGGTAAGAAAAATCCTATGCTAATAGCATAACCCTAACTACAATAAACCCTACACACCTCCTTGCCACAGCTACCGCCGCTGTAGGCTGCTTGTTTTTCATGGTAGGATGAAATTTTTAACGGTATGAAAGATTGCTGCGCAATATATCCTTGATGATAAAGAAGCAAACAATCAAGGCTGCCGTATCCTAGCCTCGGATAATACGTCAATTGTTTTTAAACCGCAAAATGAGCCATTATGGTTGAATAAACCTCCATTCCTCCATTTTGCTATGGTGTCTCCAGAGAGAAAGTTCCAACAAAACAATTTACTATTCTCCTCGCTACGATCCGAAGGCCATAGCCGTTCTTGGCAAAAGCAATGGTAATGAAAAACCTGTGATACTATCCTAGGCTACAGGGTTTAACCCAATGTCCTAACATAACACCATTCTCTACTCATATACCATTAACGCTGCCAAGGACGAAAGAGCTTGCCCCAGCAGCAAAAAAAGAAAGACGACCAGCTTTCGCTCATTGTAAATCCAAGCCCACTCATTAAACCACACACTTTACGCATTGCCACAAAAGATAGCCTATGCAATGCCTAATATTGATTAATCATTCAGCATCAGCCTTGTTAGGCCGTAGTTGCACGGGTATTTACTCAACAATAATCACCATGAAAAAATTAAGCACATTGGTTTTAGCTATTTTAATAGGCTTTGGCAGTTGTAAAAAAGAAGACAACACCGACAGGGATAAATTGGATATATTTACCATTAACGGTACGGCCTCCTCGCCGTGGTACGGCACAGGTATCACAGAAGGCAATAAAGTTGCTAAAGCCTTTGTGAATTTGAAAAATAAAATGGTATATACTTTTGATGAAGCATTGAACCAGCAATCAGAATTGAATTTTGTTTTTTCCTCAAGTTACTATGCAGGAAATATCATCCAAGATTCGGCCCGCGAATTGAATGTATCTTCGCTAAATAGCGGAAGAGCTTGGTATACCAACACTGGCGACAGGAGTTTAGCAGAATTCGGTGTGCGAACCGAATGTACTTTTTATAGCTTAAATACCGAAGATCTGCCCAATTTTTCTGACTTGCAAAACCAACAACAATTAGCGGCCATTTTTGCGAAGCTTAAACCAGAAAATGCCAGGCAATTTTACAACTGTAACGAAGTTAATCCAACATCAAACCGAGTATTCAATATTGCCTTTAAAACACATCAAGGCAAAAGAGGTATTTTTAGGCTAACCAGTTATAGCCCAAACAAACCTTTCAGCTACGCCATAGAAGTTAGGATGGAGAAATGAGTTTAGATTCACTGCTTCTTAGCTACCACAAATAACTTGCTCCTATTGGTTCAGTTGCTAAGCTCATCAAGGTCATTTTCTGGCTTTTTTGTAAGGTTAATCAAATCTACATAAGTATTTTGATCGGCTGGCAAGATCACTTTTTTGTACCATAAACCAAATGCCGCATTTTTCCTTTGGCTCACCAGCGCAAAACAACCTGTTGGTTGCACTAGCACCAGCATTATTGACCTTGTGTTGAAATGAAAGGCTGCTAGAATATTAGCCCTGGCTATGATACAAGATTTGCTAACCTGATAAAAATCTTCGTTGGCCAGATCTAATATGGTACGATTAAGGCTCACTGTCCAACCCCAATTTACACCTTTCCAATCGTAGCAGAACATCTCCCTGTCTCTACTAAAAATGATGGCGATCTCTGCTACTGCAACAAAGGCTGGTAATGAATATGCCGAGGGTGTAGGCTGTACAATTATATTTTCTGCTTCTGGCAACTGCAACACGGTTTGCTCCGTAAATTCAGCAATTGCATTTGCAAGGAGCTTTTGGTTGTGCTCCTGTATAATAAATTGGTTTTGCCTCCTTTTCTTCGCCACAATTTTTAGCACCTGTACCAAATAATGGATGGGGTAATAAATATTGGTAATCAAAATCATTAAACATAATGAAGTGAATACCCTTTCAAAATAAGTGGTTTGTGCTAAACTGTAGTTATTTGCTGTAAAATAAATCCAAATGAATAAAACTGCCGCGGCGATCGGAAAAGCTACGCCTAAAGTTAGCTGTAAGGCAATGCGGTAAAATGGTCTTTTAAACCAATTATACCTTCTATCCAGCGCAATGCTAATGTAATTGATCAGTTTACTGATACCGATGCTGATGAAGCAGCTTACCAAAATAGCCAGCAAATAGCCATCAACCAGGTGCAGTTCTGCCCAGCTGTCTGGCTCGCTCAGGTATACCATTCCAATGCCAATGAGGCAAGCAATTGTCCATCGCATCCAGCGTTTAATGTATTTGATATCTCCCAGTTCTTCTAAATCTGCAAAGGCTTCCATAGGCAAAAAAAAGACAATATAGCTAAAAGTTTTAAGCCATGCAAAATCTGTAAGCAAGACAAATGCGGCAATTTGTAGCGTTGGTAGCGATTTTTCTACGCGTTGGTTGCATTTTAAGCGCCAAAATTTGCGTTCCCTTTTGTTGCCATTTAGTTTAGCATTATTAAATGTTGCCGGGTTGCATGCCCGGTTAGTATTAACCTAAACTTATATTATGCACAAACAACCCTTTACACAAGCGGGCTTTCTTGCCCTGCAGGCGCATCTGTATCAACTTAATGATACCTTGCTACAGCTCGAAGCAGATGCCATTGCCCTCAATTTCGAGCACTGGTTTTTTAACCACTTGGATGTGAGTTTAAACCAATTGTCGTTTTTAAATGAAATTAGCCCAAAGGCACTTTCGTTTATAGCCAAACAAACTTCGTTCGCCGTAGCTAACCGATTGCCAGTGAACTTATTAAAAGACGAAGAGGAAGGTGAAAAAACAGGCAAGGTAATTAAACCCAAAAGTAGCTTTACCGTTACCGCGGGCAGTGATGGACAAATGGTGGTAGAAGGCGAACTTGTCCTCCAAATCTATTATGTAAGCTAAGCCATGAAATCATCCCTATTCCATTAACCCTATCAGACGGTGCGAGCTGGTAGGGTTATTTCAAAATTACTAATTGAGCATTTACAATTTAACCTTAAAAAAAGCCCATGCCTCACAAGCTTTCGATGAAACCCACGTAGCATTTAGAGCCGAATGGAAAAATATTTAACCTAGTACTATGCTGCTTAAAACCAGCTGCTATTATTTAAAATTCATATTATGCGCAAATATCAACTCGTAGATAGGTACGCAATACCTAAGCGATTTATAGTGACCTTAAGACCAGAAAGGCTACAAACCACATTGCCCTCTGTACCCAGAGCTGTAGCCGACGACGTTACCCTCGTAATTTTGCTAGTTGCAGTGGCAACAGCAGTACTACTTCGAGAAGCTACTTTTGACAAGGATGTTATTTACATGGTGGCTACAGGCTGTGCCTTGTTGGCCATATGTGTAATTGCCCTGCTGTATCAGCTTGATAATGAAACTGAAAATATAGAAATTGCCCGGCAAAACAATTTGATGAAAACTGAGGTGTCTAAACAGCAAACTGCATTAGACAACTGTTACCACGCCTACCTCAACCACCCCATCCATCAAAAAATGACCTATTGTTGCCAAGCTTATTATTCATACCAAAAAAATCAAACAAGACTCCAAAACGAACTGAGACAAGCTCCCTACCTTGCAAGGTTATACGCCAAAGAAAATGCTTGGCTAGAGCACATCCAACCATTTCCTCACCTGCTATTATATGAAGACTTTTTCAATATACCTCGGGGAAAAAGGCTAGAGGCAATGGGCGTGATGATGATGGAAGATTTTTATAGTTACTTTAATCACCATGGTGTGTTCTACCTACGTAAATATTTTAGTATGGCAGAAATCAGGAAATTTTTACCAATACATAGGCAGCTCGTTAACAGCTTTACCTACGTTGAAAATGAGCAAGATATTAACGACCTAAAACTAACATTTATCGAAGAAATAGAAGAAGAGCTCGATGATAGCACATGGGATTATGAACACTGCCTCCGAAATATCACCATCACTAGAAACGAACGTTTGCATATCTACCTCAACTTTAGAGGTAAATACAGTCAACTCATCAAACGAGCTACCGTAGCCGGTTAAGCGAAAGTTTATGGAAAACATCCTGCATTTAGCCGAACTTAAAACCAAACTCCAAAGCTTTGGAGCTTTGCGCCCAGAAGCATGGGAAAGGATTCTGCAATTGTGCCAACAAACCGAAGTTAAAACTGGCGAAAGTTTAATCCGTAAGCAAGGTACACTTGCCTACATTGCCCAAGGTTTGTTAAAAGAATATAATGCACAGCACAGAACCCAGCCTGCTATCATCAATTTTAATGGGCCTAAGCAAAGTATAATTACCCGCAAACACAACCAAAGCCATTATTTAAAGGCAGCTAATCCTAGCCTTGTGTATTATTGGGATTTTGAAGACCTCCAAAAACTTTATCAAGAGTTTAAAGAATTGAAAGCCATTTACGATGCCTTAATTGCCGAATATGATGAATTGCTGCTTTTTAGGATGCATTTATTAGAACTACCCGTTCAAAAACGTATAGATACATTTAGGTTAATTTTTAAACCAATGCTGCCTTACCTCAAAAAGAAAGATATGGCTAACTACCTCCATATCAGTTACGCCTATCTGGTTGATAATTGGTAAGAGTTTCGATTTCGAAGCTTTTTTTAACCTTAATCTAAACTTCAAGGCAGCTAATTGACCTGTAAATTTGGTTAAACAAAAATATACACATGTTTAATCAAAAACTTATACCCCCTATTTTAACTGGCATTGTCTTTTTGCTCATCTTGTTGTGGGTATATACCGCAGCAAGTAAGCTAGTTGATTTTAATGCGTTTGAGCGAGAATTGGCTAACCAAGCATTTAGTCGCAAAACTGCGCAAATTCTTTTGTGGGTTATCCCTACTGTTGAGCTGGTAGCAGCTTTTTTGTTGCTATTAAACAAAACCCGTTTGGCGGGGCTAACCTTCTCATTCTTTTTGTTGCTCCTTTTTACAGGTTATGTGGCCTTGGTATTGGCTGACTATTACGACCGTGTGCCCTGCAGTTGTGGTGGGGTGCTTAAGCAATTGGATTGGCAAGCGCATTTTTGGTTTAACCTATTTTGCTTAGGCATCAACACTATAGGCTTATTGCTTGTTCGAAAGCAACACAAAAACGAATTCATCTCAGCGGAACAAAACCCGCTAGGCATTTAACACAAACCTACATTGCCGCTATTTCCAAGCTCGAAAATAGTGGCAGGTGCAAACAGCCTACCAAAGTGGCTCCTATAAATTTAAACCCAAAACGTTGCTTAACCAGCAACAAAAAATTAAAACATGAATTTAAGAAAATTAAATTTAGGCCTTGTAGCCCTAGTATTGGGGTTCGGCTTAGTAATGACACAAAGTGCTTTTAAATCAGCAAGCAATTTAAAAGGAGCGCCAACTGATTATTATTTCAACGGTTCTGATTATACGCAGGCAGGCGATTGGGATCTCTCCCAAGACAATGAGTTTACTTGTGTTAGTGAAACTACAGTACCTTGTAAAATTACGGTACCAGAAAACATGTCGTTACAGGATTATTTAGATCTTCATGCTACAGATATCCTTTCTGTTTCTGATGGTAGAAGAGATATAAAATAATTCAAATGCACCGCTGCGCTTATAGCAACGGTGCATTTCTACCTATCTCCTATTTTGTTCCATGCCCGAAAGGCTGATCACAAGTTCTGGAATAGGGAGCGCAAATCTTAAGTCATTTGCTGGCAAAGTGTACACTGTGCCATTGATTGTTCTAGACAACGATATCCCTGCACCTGCTACATTTAATCTTTTAATATCCATCCAACGTAAGCCACGCATAAGTAACTCTTTTCTACGCTCAGCAAGTACATTGGCCAAAAGATCAGCTGGGGATGTTAAAGCTACTGGAATATAGGTGCTCACGCCATTAATCTTCCTGTATCTATTTGCCATTAACCTATTTAGGTCGGCTAAACCTAAAGTTATTCTATCCGTACGTACAGCACTTTCAGCCCGTATTAGTAAAATCTCATTAGTTGCTATACCACTAAATTGAGCTGAACCACCTCTATAACTTCCTTTAAACCGAAATGAGTTATCGGTATTTAACCTAAAAAAAGCTTGTTTCCGAAGGTCGTTGGTTTCGTAAGATGCGTACACTTCTGGATTGATCTTAGCATAATTAACTGCAATAGGGTCTCGAGAACGTAGCGATTTATAATGGATAACCTCTGCATTATTTACCTGAATTGGATAGGCATCTGCGATATTTAAACTATTGTAATCTATCAACCTATCATACAATTGTAGGCAGCTATCTGCATAGAGGTATGCTTTATCATAATCGCCCATCACCAAATAGGTTCTGGCCAAAACACCATAGGCCGCTGGTTTTGAGGCTCGATATTTAGAAACGGGAACAATAGGCAACAGTTGCACCGCCTTTTTAAGGTCAGCGATGATTTGTGCATAAGTTTCGGCCAGCGTACTTCTTTTTGATTGTTCGTTAAAATTGGTGTTGAGCTTAATGGGCAGCCCCATTTCCTGATGTGCCGTAGCATCCCGGTAGGCCATGGTCCATACCTGAGCGGCTTGTAACATGGCATTGCCGCGATAGTAATAAGCTTGACCTTTTACATTGTTATGCGCTGCTGACGTCAGGTTGCCTGCAGCCAAACCATTGAGTACCGTATTGGCATAATAGATGGTAGTATAGGTATATTGCCAGTCGTTTTCTGGTTCGTTAGGCGCAAACAAATTATCCTTCTCCCACACATGCATGCGCCTGTAGTTATCATAGGCCATCAATCCATAATCACTTCCGGTAAGGTAATAATCATCTGAACTGATTTCTCCCGAGCTTGGGCTTCCGATCATATAGGTTAGGTTATCTAACAAGGCCTGAAAATCAGAGCCGTTGGTAGGCACCACCAATTTCTGATCTGACTTTTGATCGAGATATTTTTCACAGCCGGTGCCCACTATCCCTATAAAAAACAGGAAGATAAAAGCTATTTTTCTTTGATTTAATCGTTTCATAGCATAAATTAATTAAATGAAGCTCTTAGGCCGAGCGTATAAATTGGAGCGGGTTTAAGCACATTTGTACCTGTATAATCTGGGTCTATGCCTAGTTTATTTGCACTCCATAGCACACCAAGCTCACTGATATTGGCAAAAACATCTAGATTTTGCGTGGCCAACTTTGGTATCCATTTTACCTTTGGCCTATAATTGAAGGTGATGTATTGCAACCTGATATGATCGCCCTTTTCTACCAATACCTCCGAGCCAGCATAAAACAAATCTCTAGGTTGGTTATTGGTATACAATATAGAGGGCACCTGCGTAAAGTTTTCGTCTCCGGGCTTTTGCCAACGCTTTGCCAAATCAGAATCACTAATATAAGCGGAGAACAACTTGCCATAATCAATACTCTGCCTCCTGAAGTAGTAACCCAACTTGTAGGTCATTCTTAACGTTAAAGAGAAGTTCTTATAGCTAAACGTATTGCCTAAGGAGCCAAAATGTACAGGCGTAGCCGAGCCATGGTAGCGCAGGTCTTTTGCTTGTGCGGTGTACATTAACTGGGAATAGTTTTCGCTACGTTGATTATTAATGTAGCCGCCAGGATTGCCATTTTTTGGATTAAGCCCTGCCCACTGGTAAGAATAAACCGAATATACCGGCGTACCTTCGATGGCAGAAATGACCCCATTGCCCACAAAAAGATTGGCATTTTTATTGGGCAGGTAATAAGACAATACCTTATCCCGATTATAATTAATGTTTAGCTGCGACACCCAACTCCAATTTGTTCCCTTAAGGTTGCTGCTCTGCAACTCTACATCAACTCCCCTTGCGCTCATGGTAGCCGTATTTTTAACAATACTTGTACCTATGCCGCCCGTATAGTCCAATTGCGCCAACCCAAATAGATCCTCTCCTTTTTTGTGGTAAAAATCTACACTGCCATTTACCCGACCGTTAAAAGCCTTAAAATCTACCGCTACGTTAGTAGTACGTATAGTTTCCCATTTCAGCTCTTTATTGGCAAACAGGTTAAACTGCGCATAGGGCAGCCCCGGATTGAGGGGGTTAGCCGCTATAAAACGGATGGTAGATACGGTGGTCATTGAAGGATCAATGCTGCCGCTTGCGCCATAACTCCCTCTAAATCTTAGGTAATGCAATTGCTTGCTGTTATAAAAACTTTCTTTACTGGCCTCCCAACTTAGCCCAGCCGACCACAATGGGGTCCACCGATTGTTGGCAGCAACACCAAAAAGGTTAGATCCATCCCGCCTAGCACTTAGGCTAAACATATACTTATCCTTAAAGGTATAGGCAGTATTCGCATAACTGGAAGCAAACCTCACTACCCTATCATCTAAAAAATTAACATTAGGTATGAAACTCGGACTGCCGCCAATAATTTCGGGATAGGCTGTAGTATAATCTACCAAGCCAAAGCTTAGGCGCTCTTCTTGATAGCCATATAACCTATTGCTGTTACCTGTAGCGCCAGCGTGGCGAAATTCTTGCCCAGCTATGGCATTGAGTTCATGTTGTGCCCAACGTTTATGGTAACTCAATTGCCCCCTAATGTTTTTAACCAAGTTATTGGTTTCAGCCTGATCTAAAATACCACCAATAGGTACTTTGTAACTTAACTCCCCTGTACTGTTTACTTGTGTATACAAATTTGTAAGGTTTCGGGCAAAATAGCTTTGCGCATGGTTAGTACCTAGGTTAATCGAACTATTTCGTTGCCACTGTAACTTTAAGTCTATCGCCAGCCCATCAAGTAACTTATAATTTAAACCTGCATTAACCAACAACTCTTCGACCTTTCGCTCATTTTTAACATATTGGTAATCTGTTAAGGGGTAATAGTTCCAGTCTAAGAGTTTTCCATTGGCCAATGTGGCAATTACCGACTGGCGCCTTTTGGCTATTGGCAGTGGCTCGCCCAGAATATCTTCAAACTCGGCGTAAGGATATAAACCATTGGTAGAGGCATTGATATCGCCATAGCCGGGTTTGCCATTGCTTTGGTTGCTTTGCGTATACATCATATCTACAGAAAAGTTAAGCCTATCGGTAAAATAGAAGTTGTGCTGCATCCTTAAATTCTTACGCTGATAAGCTGCTGCAAGATTACTTTTGTTCTGATCTAGACCTGCCGCTACCGACCAAGCATGTCCCTTACTCCCTCCATTGAGGTCTATCGCATATTGTTGATTAAATTCTCTCTGGTAAAAGTATTTGGCAAAAGCGTTCCGCACATCGATGTTGCCCAAGCGTGCCATCTGTTGGTTAAACTCACTTTCAGACAATTGCCCTGCCTCTTTTTTGATCAACAACTCTACCACTGGCGAGAGTTGTGGCGCATTAGGATTGCTGATGGCCGATGCATAATATTTTCTGGCAAAGAGTTCTTTTTCTACTTCAATAAAATCACTGCTGTTGGCTTGCCTTAGGTAAGAAAGATCTGCCTCGCTACCCAATGATGCCGACATGGCTAAACCTACTTGCAATGAACGGTTGCGCATTCCTTTCTTGGTGGTGATAACAATTACACCGTTACCCGCCCTTGCGCCCCATATAGAAGCAGCAGCGGCATCTTTAAGCAAGGTAATGCTCTCTACCAAGTTTGGATTAAGTTGATCCAGATTTCCTTCGTAGGGAAAATTATCCAACACAATGAGCGGCCCAGCCTGACTTCTTATACTGCTTAGACCTCTAAGCAACAACCTGCCTTCGTTACCTACTCTTTTACTGACTACTAAACCATTGGCTATGGCTGGCAACCTGCTTAATATACTTGTGCCCACCTGTTCGTTAAATTTGGCAGCACTAAGCTGAGTAAAAGAACCAGTTGCCCGCTCCTTTGCCATTTGTTGGTAGCCTGAAGATACCGACACTTCCTGAAGCTGTCGGGAAGAAGCTTGCAGGCTGATGGTTAGGAATTTACCTACTAATGCTACCAATTGTAATTCTTGCCTATCGTAGCCCAAATAGGTAAATGAAATAGAGCTGTCATTTTTAAATAAACGGATATTAAAGACGCCCAAACTATCTGTTTGGGTAAGCCTGCCGTTATTGGTACCCACAGAAGCGCCACTCAATGGCCTGCCGTTATTGGCATCTATTACCCTACCCCTAACCTCTGTTTGTGCACTCACTACAACTGCTGCCAACAGTAGCCCTATGCTGATGATGAAACTTTTCATGTTACAATTTATTAGAGTTTACCACGTGCTGTTCTTGCTTACCCAGCACAAATACCAATAATTCTCTATTCTCTGCTACCAAAATCAGGTTTTGCTGCTGCAGTGCCTCTCGTACCGATGTAAGATTGGCAGTAATTGCTAAATTGAGCTTAACTGCATTGGCGATACCAGTACCATCTAGCACAAGTGGGCTAATTTGCGGCATGATATTTAACCTATTGATCAACTGTTTAATGGTATAGGCTTGCGCAGTAGTTTTCGTATCCGCTGAATCAATTTGCGCCCTATCATTTTGCAAAGGCTGAGGAACTGAGCCTTTAGGGTTCGCCAGAGTTTTGAGCACCAAACAAGAAACCATTCGGCGTTCTAACCTACCATGATAGCCCGAAGATCGGTTGAGCTCTTCTAGCATTACTTCTTCTAAACCCTCGTTAATTGGTGTTTCAAACCTCTTGCTAATAGAATAATAGTTAGCCAGCGGAAAATTACGGGCTTGGCTATAGTCTTTGGCTACAAGGTTAGGCTCCTCCAGTTCGATGTATCTTAACTTGGTAGCATAAGGCATTCCCATTTTGTTAAACAGCCCAGAGATTGCCGCCGCCTCATAGAGTTCTACCAATGGCAAATTGGTTATGGTTTTACCCACAAGTTCTCCTTTTTCGTTAAGATGATTTTTAACGCCTTGAGACAATCCATCAAACATGCCTTTAAAAAAAATAGAATAGCTTTTAAGTTGGTTATGGGTTGGCAGGTCTGCAGAAAGGAAAAGTGGTTTAGTCAAATCCTGATCGGCTTTTTCTAGCAGGAAATCAGTCTTCCCATTGAGCAATAATTGAAGGTTTACCTTAGTTAGATCTCGGGCAGTAGTAATTGCGGCCACCCTTCCCTCGGTATTTAGCCATACATAATGGGGCAATAGTTTATTGGGAAACAAGGCCCTGAGGTAGGTGTCCGCATAAATAGTGCTGTGCTCAAAACTTGCTCCAGCACCCCCTGCAAGGTCTCGATCGAAAACTTTTTGCACCAATTCTTTGGGCTCGTAGCTTACCTTAATAACCTTGAGCTTATCCTCTTGACCACGTGCCATGCTATCCAGTTTCGGAAAGCCCGAAATGCAGGAGGCACACCAGCTGGCCCAAAAGTCTAAAATGATCGCTTTACCTTTATAATTGCTTAGGGCTCTTTTACTACTCTTTCCCTTCTCATAAATATGATGTTGTAGTTGCCAAAAGCTTTCGGGTACCTTATCCCCCACTCTCAGCGTTTTAATTTCTTGTGCTTTTAAAGGGATTGCAAATACTCCTAATAGTAATGCTATCAGTAAATAAGCTTTCAGCTTTGTGCCTTTATCTTTGTTCCTTGCTCTTTTATCCTTGTTCATAAAAGGCCATAGCACAGCCCTTACGCTTAATATCGTTGTTTTTTTCATAGTTTGGTTTTTAGCCTCATCCGCCCGTTGGGCACCTCTCCAAAGGAGAAGGAAAAGGGAATAAGCCTGGTTTAAAAGCCGTACCACAAATCCGAAACTAGTTCGGTAGCGTGATGCAGCTAAGTTGAAAGAAAATAAAAAAAAGCGGGTGGCACCTTTGCCGAAGGCAAAGGCTTAACTATTATCACCTAAAATAAACACGGAAAGCCACCCGCTTATGCCCTTAGCTCACACCGGTGATTTGATGATGAGTGCAAACAATTGTTTTTGGGTTAAGATTGGGCTTGAAGATAATGAAAAAATAGCAAAAACCCAAGCTGCTTGATAAGGCGCTTTTAAAATTGGGATTAACTTTTTGGTTAGTTTTTTCATTACTCGTATGGATTATACGAGTCTTGATTGGCAGAAGTTCACAAATACATGTGGGACTACAGACCATAACACCTAATGGTTTCTGACGCCTTACGTTGAAATGGATTTACAGCAGCCCCACATCTATTTCGATGTACAAATATATACAACTACACATAGATATGGGCATTAATCTGCTGTCTTGCTTCAACGGCGTCAGATTCAGGTGTTGCAAGACTCTTATTAATACCTATTTATTAAACGAATATAGTGAAATACTTATAAAAGTCAATATTTATATTGACTTAATTTATTTTCTTTTTGAACAGCTTGCTTTATGGAAAAGATGACCATCAAAGATTTTAAGTTGTTGTTGGCTAAACGTATAAAAGATAGACGAAAAGAACTAGGCTTAACTCAAACTGAATTAGCGATCAAAATTGGATACAAGGATAAGCAAGTTGTAAATAATTACGAAATCAATGGAGCTAATCCAACTGCATATAACTTAGTTTTGATAGCCAAAGCTTTAGACCTAACCACTGACGAATTGCTAGATTTTTCCAAATTGGAAGACAAATAAGAAGCTGCATAAAAGGTAGACATCTTTGTATAAAAGGCTTTGAAATTGTAAAAAATCATAAAAAAACAGCATCCAACCAAAAAAGGAACATTTGTTTTTAGTAAAAAGTAGGAAATATTATGAAAGATAATTTAACTTCATTGATTACCTTAATTCTTGGAACTAGTGCCTTCGGTGCTATTGCGGGATATTATGCCAAATACTTATTAGACTTAATTTATAATAAAAGGTTAGATAAGTACACAAACAAAAGGAAATTATATGAGGATCTTATACAATCGCTGAATATATTTCTTGACAACAGGGGCAACACGGTTGAGAAACAAAATACTTTTCTTGCTAACTATTCGACATCTTGGCTTTGGGCATCGGAAGATGTAATTCTAAAAGTTGGAGATTTTATTGGTCATATTTATATCCATGACAAAGGTTCAGAACAAAATCAAAAACAGGCGAAAAATATATTTTCAGAAATAATTGTTCTAATGAGAAAAGATTTGGGACATAATATTCATCAATTAGAAGCGAAAGACTATAAGTTTTTTAGTTTTAACAAGCAATAATATTAGTTTTCCCTGCTCAGATTAGAGATATAAAGGAAGTTTTTAAAAAACTGGGATGGGACTACAAAAGCTCTTCTATTTCAACTGCTTTAAAAAGAATGCCAAATTTAATCAGAATTGAACAGCACCCAACTAAAAAAAGAACATTTCTTTATAGCAAAAACAAAGCAATAGGTATCTAGGATAATTATTTCAACTATAAAATTAGAGAAGAACTAGAAAAATATTGGAGTAGACAAGCATAAAATTGGCACATGGATCTTTTGATATTTTTCATATAAAATTGGTATTGTGTCGGACAGGATATTATGGAGAAAAAAAAGTTAACAGATCATACCATATTTGAAAACATACTCGCCACGGGCTTGATAAAGGGTCTACACATTGCAATACCAGTGAATCTTGCCCACCAAGAGCGTCGCAACTTGCGGGAGATCAGCGACTGCACTTTTGATTCAGAAGTCACGCTAGAGAGCTATCAAGCTCTCGGCACGGTAAGATTTATCAACTGTACTTTCAAAGAAAATTTTTCAATCGGTAAATCCACCTTCCCCCAGCAACTAATCTTCAACAATTGTACGATGGAAAAAGATTGCCGTTTAGCTAATGTTGATTTTCAATATTGTGAATTTAACGGAGGCAACTTTCAGGATGTATTTTTCGAGGGTACTATGAATAAAGAGGAGGATTTAACTTCGCAACTCTGTTTTCTCTCAGGTAAATATAAGTCAGTTGGTGCCGCGGCATGCTTGCCAGCCTTTGGATGGAGCGGAGAGATAAATCCAATGCTAATAGCATAACCGTAACTACAATAGACCCCACACACAGGCTTGCCTGTCCTTCCAGCTAATGTTTTAAAAAATGCCTACATCTTTTTGTTTTCGTTTGAAGCATCAGTATAACATTACATCACAAAAAAAGAGGGCCTAATCGCCCTCTTTTGATTAAATCATATACTTTATGGTTGCTTTGTCAACAAAACCTTATTGGGTGAGATGGGCAGAACCGGAGTAAATCCGTTAGGGCAATCGTCACTTTTAATATCTGGCAAGATCGAGAAGCTCAAGCTCATTTTACCATCAGGCATTAGATAAATAAAAACGTTGCCTGTTTCATTATAGCAGTTGCCCGTAAAATTCAACCTATAGGTATTTGTACTGCCTAAAAAGTTGGAACCTGTGAAACCATTTGATTTCTCAGGAAGGTTCGTGTTTGTATATATCAATGCTCCTAAACCATTTGTTACGGTTACAGCAACTTTCATTAGATCTCTTGCTTTTTCAACTGTTGGGTCTGCCTTATAGGCTACACGTTTTCCAAAAACAAATTCGTAATTCAGTGCATTGTAAATACCCTTCCATGTACCAACAAATTGATTTAGTTCGTTATTTGGATCATTAATATAGGTGATATCTTCACCGTCGTCCAATCCCAAGCCTACTGGATCTGCGCTGCTCCTATAGGCTTGCTGAATGGCTTCAAATTGCCTCAAAGATACTGTACGTTGTGCAGATACTGCAGCAGTTGATATTACAATTAATAATGTTGCAGCTAGTTTGATAACGTTTTTCATTTTGTATTTTAAGTGGTTTATCTAAGCTAAAAAACTTAAATAATATTTACTCTACTAACTGAAACAATTCTTATTGCTAATAAATTATATTTTTACCAATGTTAACATAGCGGGCAATCTTAATGATCTGCGATTCTTGTGATCTTTAGTTCTGACACCCTCAACTTGCTCAATTTGATATTTTAAATTACCATTTTTTAATATTTCAAGTTTAAAAGCTTGCGGTTGTTTAGCTTAATTTCAATCGATAGTTATAGATCTCTTCCCGAGAGGTAGGGACAGGCTGTAGCTACGCGCTGTAGAGATGATGGAGTTGTGTGAGATGAAGGTATGGCTGAGAGGGCCAACTTGCGACAGAAGACAGCACTGCTAATGAAATAACGGATTTGAAAAATAGCTAATTAAAGCAAAGTGGCCTCAATGGTTTTTTCAGAGTAGCTTTGCAAAGCTTGCTGTTCTATCAGTGTTATGCGATTTAGCTTTGCTAACAAACCAATGGTATTGTCATAAGCTAAAAAGACTTTTACTTTTGGGCTTGGCCAGAATTACATCAAATTTAGAGGTTTCTAGCATTAAAAACTTATTAACTTGTCACAAATTTAGTAAGTATTTGTGACAAAATTACTTTCACTTTTGTATAGTAGACAAAACGCTTCATCTGCGTTTCCGTAGAGCTTTTCGTAGCCTTCTAGATTATTTATATAGTTATTTAGGTCTTTGTTTTGAAGTGTTGAACTGTTAGTTAGCTTTTTAATTTCCAAAGGAAAATTGTCACGATTTGGATTAGGTGTATGCAGAAATAATGCGTCATTAGCACTGTCAACGTCAAGTATTGTCGCCCAAATTTGATAGTCGGTTTTCAAGTTCTTGGCTTTTTGTTCTAGCAATTCAAAATGCCTGAATAGTTTGTCGAGGTGGGGCTTTCTTTTGGTAAAACTGTGATTGCCATAACCAAACCAATCGAAATGCGTATGCCAAAGATCGAACCAAGCAAATTTTGGGTCAGTAAAATTTAACCCAGACCAATCGTCAACTTTTGATGCAAGATTTTTGTAGTAACGCTTAAGTCCTCTATGCTTTTTAATTCCGTTCATTTTCTATTGTATTCGTCATTTGAAATTGCCTATAACTTGTGGCTTTGTGCAATTACAACAGCCAAAACAGTGCATTAAAAACTATTTTGAAGCTACTTATTACATTGCGTCAATAACCGTATTTGGTTTTTACTAAGGTAATCAATTATGCGGAGGGTTAAAAACGTTGGGGTGTAAAATGGATACTTGATTTGAAAGGATTAAATTATATACATCGCGTGGCTTACTTACCTTAAGTAGGGCGGAAAGAAAATGCCAAACGCACAGGCTTGCCTCCTACCTACGGTAGACCGGATCTATTACAATAAAACCCAACACACCACCTTGCCACGGTTCGCCACCATAAGGCCTTCATTTTTCATGGTTTGCATATATTTTCAATGGCATTCAAGAGCAATCGTGGTTCTTTTGCTTGCCCAAAAGAACAAAGCAAGAACCGGGCACAGCCGAGCTCACGAACACCGATAAAAATAGGATTAACATTAAGTAAAAGGGCAGCCCGCTTAGCAGCCCTAGGGCTATCATCGCACAAAAGGCGGCCGATCTTCTGTGGGCTTGGCCTGCGCTCTTTGGGACAGTGATCGATAAATTAGATAGGGAAATATGAACATTCGTAAACCAATGTATAAAACGTCGCTCAAAGAAACCGGATGACGTGCTTAGCAATGTTAGTGCTTAAGGCAAGTTGGTGTTGTTACCTTAGGCTAAGGGTTAAAACCATAAAGTAGTTATTCCCCTTTAGGGGTGCCCGAAGGGCGGGGTTCGGAACACGCTATTGGCGGCGAAAGCCCTAGGTGTTTTTCGGCTGTTGTTATTGGTTTTTGCCCTCAAGATCGCCTTCATGCGATAGGCAGGTCCGCAATTTGGCTTGATCAAAAGTATCGCAAACCTGAGCGAGGCGAAAGCAGGAGCAAGAAGAATAGCAAAAGGCTTAAAAAAAGGAGCGTAATGCGCTCCTTTTAAAATTGGTATGTGCTTAAAAATGAGAGCTCGGTTCTGTGAACTCCTCTTTTACGGCATTTGAAATGTCTTTTGCCTGTTCAATATAAGTTGGTGCCTTTTCCAAAAAATCATCTAATAATGACCTGCCTGTAATTAAATCTCTTTTGGTAATGTGCTGTACTACGGCATACACTGCCATACCAAATAATGCTCCTTTAATAAATCCCATAGCTGTAATTGTTGTTTTCTTTAAGGCAAACAAGCCTAAAACAAAAAAGTTTGTATCTGTGAACAAACAATCTTAAGGATTTGCCTTCTTGTAATCAACTGAATGTGATAGACAGCTGCTGTAAAGCTGACGGGATGTGTGGGAGCGATGATGAATAAGTGGTAAAAGGCTACTTACTTTGGCACTTCTTCTTTGGCAATATTTACCCTCAAATGATTCATTACGGTAGTTGCCGTTAAGCCATGCATTACAATAGACAACAGAATGGTAAATGCAACAATTGCCCACAAATTGTCTTCGCTTGCAAATGAGGCATGGCCGAAGGCAAATGCGAGATAATAAACTGAACCCATACCTCGAATTCCAAAAAAGCTGATGGCCAGTTTTTCTTTCCAATGTATGTTGCTACCTATAATTGCCATATAGGCAGAAAGAGGTCTTATCAGTAATACGAAAGCGCAGGAAAAGAGCACCATGTCCCAATTTAGTGGCTTTAAAATTCCTGATACAAGCGTACCGCCAAAAAATATCAATAAGATACCTAGCAACAAGCGCTCTACCTGATCGGTAAAGGAGTGGAGCTCTTTATGGTAGCGATGTGTCTTTTCTGAGTGGCGTAGCATTAACCCAGCAACAAAAACTGCAATAAAACCATAGCCCTGTAACAGCTCGGTAATACCATAAGTGCAAAGCATTAATGAAATGGCCAAAAAACCATCTGTTGGTTTGATGAGCTTGTATTTGTCGAATAAAGTAAACACAAGGTAACCGGCAGCCTTCCCCGCCAGCCATCCCAACAACAGACCAACAGCTATCTGATAAATGAGGTGGTATCCCAACCAGTTAAGGATTACACCAGAGCTAAGGCCAGAACTAGCCATAACAATAGCCAACCATACAAAAGGAAAGGCCATCCCATCATTTAGGCCCGCCTCGGAGGTGAGCGAAAACCTGGTTTCTGACTTCATTTTTTCGTTGGGTGGGCCTACCTGTACATCAGCCGCCAGAACCGGATCAGTTGGCGCCAGCACAGCTCCCAGCAAAAGTGCTGTTGGCAATGCCAGCTGCAGCATCATTATCCCCAGTAGCGTGCAGATGGAGATGCAAAGTAGCATAGCGAACAAAATCAATCGAAGTGGCGTTGCCCAATTCTTGAACGAAAATCTGCGGTCTATCTTGATGCCTGTTCCCATTAAAGAGATGATCACGATAAGTTCTGTAATGCGGACTGTAACCTGGCTATTAGCTTGCGGCAAGGGCGAAGGCAGCAAATTGGGCCAAACCGAGTAGATGACCATACCGATAACTACATACCAAATTGAATAAGAAATACGTGTGCGCTTTGCAATTGTGGGCATAAAGGTCATTCCTAAACTGGAAATGCCACCAAGCAGTAAGATGATAATGTAATTGTCCACAGCGTTATTTAATTACAACAACAAAAAGAAATATCATATGTTTTTGCCTGCTAATATTTGAACCATAAGTGTGTATTTCATCTTCGGTTGAAGGTAATAAGGCTAAGTTATAGCAAATAATAGCATGCGGAGTACCAAAATCTTCTTTGTGTAGTTAGTGTTCTTGGTGGTTAAAAATCACGACTTAACACTGGTGTTACTATGCTTGCCGTAAGTTATTTTTGATGCTTAGGTGTTGTCGTTTGTTTCACCATACAGATCTCTCCGCTAAACAGCGTTCGAGATGACGCGACGCTGAGGAGGCAGGCGCTTCCCTCGAGAGGACGGAACTTTAGTAGATGACGACGACGTAAACGGTCTTTCCGAACGAGTTCTTGACTGGGAGGAATCTATTACGGTCAACTTAACAGATCTCTCGTCGCTGCCTGCACGCAATAGGCAGGCGCTTCCCTCGAGATGACGCGACGTTGAAGAGATGACGTGACTTTGTAGAGATGACGGTTTTGATGGAGGGATGAAGGCACTGACCTATTTCCCAACACAAATCGTAGTTTCGAAGATAAGATGTTACTTAAAGGCTTAGCACAGCTAAATCTGAAAAAAAATTATATTTAGCCATTTAAACTTGCCTCAGGTATTATTTGCAATTTGTTTAACGATGGTATCCAGTTCATCTGCAGAGCTTCGCATATGCGCCAATAATTCGAGCTGATCAGGACTCATCTGAGTGTTTTCCAGCAGTTCTAGCAAAGACAGCACTCTGGCCAGCGGCGTACGTACCACATGCGATTGTAGCCAGCTGTTGTCTTGAAGTTTTCGATTTTTTTCCTCGATCTGCTCCACGTATTTTCGCTCTTCACTAACGTCTCGTTGTATACTAATCCATCTTACCAATGCTCCATTTCTGTCGAATATGGGGGTAAGGCTCACACTCACGTAAAACGCATTGCCCTGCTTGGTGCAATTGGTTAGCTCAACCCTAGTTTCGGTACCTGATTCGATCGCACGCTTCAGTTTCTGAAGTTCTACCTGATCTGTATGATGGGCATGGAGTATGTCTGGAAGGCTACCGATAAGTTCATCTCTTGAATAGCCAGACATGGTTACCATGGCCTGATTAGCGTAGATAATTACTGGTGTAGGCCCAGAGGCATCCGTAATTAATACCCCATCAGAAGTACCCACAACCACCGACTCTAAGAGCTTAGACCATTCTTCTTCATGCTTTCTAACTGTAATGTCCTGCATCGAACCAATCATCCTGTATGCTTTTCCCTGTTCATCAAGCATTACAAACCCCCTATCAAAAACATCCTTATAATTGCCATCGCCACATAGAAACCGATATTCGTCTGTCCAGCGGATAGTGCCGTTTTCAAGGCAATAATCGAGTCTTTCAACTACCCTTTCCCTATCACTGGGGTGTATCCGCTGTCTCCACCAGTCTAAACTTGTTTGCTCCGCAGCATGATAATGTAGTATGCCCTTTACCGCCTTATTCCATAGGATATGCTCGTTGATAAGATCACAGTCCCAGATCACATCACTAGTTGCTTTAGAAACAATATTAAAACGCTCAATGTGCTGAGCCACCATTTGCTCGGCTCTAATTCTTTCGGTAATTTCTTTCGATGTACAAACGATACCCTCAACCGCAGGATCCTCAAAAAGATTGGTAGCTGTAGTTTCCATCCATAGCCAATTTCCATTTGCACTTTTATACCGGTAGGGAGATAACTGTATGGTTCTTTTTGCCCAAATTTCTAGTGCTTCTCGCTCTACCCTTTCCAGATCTTCTGCATGTATAAAATCAAATGCTTTCTTACCTATAAAAAAATCTGGAGAAACGCCAAACAATCTTTTCGAAGCAGGGCTTACGTAAGAGTAGCGAAAGTCCTTGTCAATGATGGTAATTAAATCAGAACCATCCTGTACCAAGGCCTTAAATCGTCTTTCGTTTGCTATCAGCAGCTGTTGTGTCCTGTAATTTTCTGTTACATTTATGGCAAGAACTACCCTAGCCTCGGTTTCCTGGTATTGGATGGCATTACTGGCTATTTGCACAAACATAAGTTCGCCCTGTTTGGTGAGGTGGCGAAAGACATCCTTGAAAAAGGTCCCAGTTTTGGAATTCGTCCTAACAATATGCTCCACAAGTGGGGCGTCTTCTACAGGACGGATATCGCCGATACCCATCGAAAGAAATTCTTCTTTGGTGTAACCATATGCTGTTGTTGCAGCAACATTAACATCCAGAAATCTCAAATTTTTGACCTCAAAAACCCACATTGGCACTGGAGATAGCTCAAAGAGACTGTAAACGGCGTTGTTCATGTTATATATTTACAGCACAATAAGATAAACTGTATGGTAATCTAGTAAAAACATTGAATATTCTAATGAAAAACCCAAAATATTAATAATATTAGGTTTATAAATACAGTGATACCCTAATATTAGGGTATTACTTTGTACAGCCAATTTAAATGGGAAATGGCATCTCGCAGTACGTAGCTCAAAAACAAGATCGGATTGAGCATAAAGAATTGCACAGGAGATTAATAGATGAAGGGTTCGTTGTAATTTTCGGCTAGCTCTTTCCAATTTATCGCTTGATTTACAACTACACTGAACCTCAATAAACAGCGATTGCTAGCTGAATATACTTTTACAAAAAATTTATTTAAATACGAAAGATAATTTTTCAAAATCGCTACTATTTTTGTAACAATTTCGTTTTAAATTTGTTGTAATGCTGAAAGACCAAATAAAACACCATCCTTTAAATGTATTATCCTTAATATATGATACATATATCTATTCGAGACATGGTGTATATGAGTTCTTTATCCAATATCATTGGATTTTTCACCCTAAAACTTCAAAACAAACGATAACGCATGGAAGATAAGCTGGCGATGTACGAAAGCCTTATTCCTTTGGCAGGAATTGGCATTTGGGAACGCGACCTCAGCAATAACAAAACCTACTGGAACAAAATGATGGTTGAGATCCTGGAAGCAGATCAAGATCAGTCCTATACCATAGAGCAGATCGTAATGCTGCATAAATACCCCGAATCCATACGTCAGTTGATGTTAAGGGCCCAAAATTCGGCCCAACCAGAAACAATGGTCTCGCAGCTTACAACCTTTAGGAAAAATGTGAAATGGGTTAGGCTTAGGATCCAAGCGCAGATGGAGCAGAACAACTGTACAAAAATATACGGTACCATAGAAGACATTACCAGGGAAGTGAACATTGTTTCAAAACTTCAAAGCCGCGACCAAAGGTTTAGCCATGCTTTCCAGTATGCTCCAAATGGCATGGCACTTGTTTCCATGCAAGGTAACCTTAATAGGGTAAACCTAAGTATCGCTAATATCCTAGGGTATCAAAAGACGCAACTATTACAAAAAACCTACCAGCAAATCGTGCACGTAGAAGATCTTTCTAAGATTTTGGACATGATCTCATCGCTGATGGCTTTAACAAAAAGAACTGATCAGGCCGAGATACGATTTCTACATCAAAAAGGATATTATATCTGGACGATGCTCAACCTCTCTATGGTACACGATGATTTGGGCAAGCCAAACTACCTGATCTTTCAGCTCAAAGATATTGACGAACGCATCAAAAATCGACAGCTTATCAAAGCACAGAACAGTAGGCTGCAGAATTTTGCACATATCATCTCCCACAATCTTAGATCGCACAGCGGGAACATCCATGCACTGGCAGAAATGGCCATTAATGAACCCGAACCAGAAGAAAAAAACCATTTAATGGCCATGGTCAAGAATACCTCATCCCGTTTATTGGAAACACTGGAAAATTTAAATGAAATTGTAAAGATGCAGCAGCAATATCCGGTTGCTACCTCGGTAATTATGGTTGAAAAAGAAGTGAACCGGGTATTAGATATTTTGGCGGCATCCATTAACCAGTGCAATGCAGTTATAGAACTCGACATTCCATACCAGGAAGAGGTAATTTTTAATCCCGCCTATTTCGAAAGCATTATCATTAACCTGGTTACCAACGCAATCAAATATAAACATCCACAGCGAGATCCACTTATAAAGCTCACTATGCGTTGTACCGAAGGCTTTAAACAATTGAGTATTGCTGACAATGGGATTGGTATAGACCTTACCTTGCACAAAGACAAGATTTTCCGCCTATACAAAACCTTTCATCATCATCCCGATTCAAGGGGTGTGGGCCTTTATCTCGTTAAACAACAAATAGAGGAACTTGGCGGCAGTATTAGCGTAGAAAGCAGAATTGATGATGGCACGCGTTTCATCTTGTCATTTCCGAATAGGGATCTACAAATTTAACAGAAACAACTAGTTATTATACCAAGTATTTTTACAGCACTGAAAACATCGCCCTTTGGCAACATGTACCAAGAGAAATCTATTGGATGTTAGTGTGTTGAAATAGCGCTTTCCTCCCCCCGGAAAATCAGGGCGTGATGTGATGTTAAGATGATGGTATCAGGAACGATGATGGTTTTATTAGTGATAGACGTATGCGCTTGTTGATACTACAACCTAAACTCTAACACTCATTGTCCTTTTTTTAATCCTTTATCGTTGTTGTATAAAATTTTGCATCTTTGGCAAATTACTTGGCTCGTTAAATCGGGTATTTATGGGGATTTTAAGGAAATATAGAGAAGAAATTACACAGTACGGCGAAGACACCTTGGCAAGGGCGCAGCTGAAGTTGTTTACTTTAATGCTGGGGGCTAATGTGGCCAAAGGAGGCATTTACCTTTACCAGGCCTATGCAGAACAGGCTGGAGTTGGCAGCGGCAGGGCCTGGCGCTTGATCATTACTTCTATTGTAATTCTACTACTAGCACAGCGCTTCCGAAAATACCTTAAAGGCTTTATGCATTACGGCGTAATTGCCACCATTTTACATGTCTACTACCGCATATTTACAAGCGGCGTGGGTACGGATGTGGTTGCGATACAGGCCATTTTGATGGTGCTGATTTCTGCCTTTTACGGTATTGGCAAAAAATGGGGCCTTATTTATGGCACCATAGCCTGTGCCGCCACCCTAATGGTGCATGTGGTAGACTATAGGATGCAAACGCTACATGCATTGCCACAAAATCTTAACGATCTTTATGTCGCCATCAATTGGTTCGTCATTATTGTATCTCACTTCTATTTCTACAATGTACTTTATGGTAATTTAAGGGCTAGCCAGCAGCTTAATGAAAACTTGGCCGACCTTGCACAAACCAAAAGCACCTTTTTGTCTACCATGTCTCACGAACTGCGCACACCGCTAAACTCCGTAATTGGTCTGGCAGAACTAATAAAAGCAGACCAGAATGATGAGCAGCAGCGCAAAAAACTGGAGATGTTGCTCTTTTCGGCACATGGGCTACTCTCTTTGGTAAATGATATTTTAGACATCAATAAAATTGATGCGGGCAAAATGGACTTAGAAAACACAGATTTTGATCTGCGTGTTTTACTGGCCGGAATAGCGAGCGTAATGCAAACTAGGGCACAACAAAAAAACCTAGATTTTACGCTAGCTTACGTACCCGGCAACCAGCATTTTATAGGTGACCCGACACGAATAAGTCAGATCTTATATAATCTAATTGGGAATGCTATAAAATTTACTGAGCAGGGAACAGTAACATTAAAAGTTACTGAAACTAAAATAACCGAACAACGAAGTTCAATTTTATTCGAAGTGATAGACACAGGAATTGGAATAGAAAAAGCCCAGCAAAAACTTATATTCCAACCCTTTCAACAGGCAATGGCCAGCACAACTCGTAAATATGGAGGTACTGGTCTGGGGCTAACTATTGTAACAGAGCTGCTGCAACTATTTGGAAGTAGCATTTCGGTTAATAGTAAGCCTGGCCTTGGCACTACCATGTGGTTTGTTTTGGACATGGATCACAGTTCGACACAAACGATAACAAATGCTAGAGAGCTAAATACCTCAGGAAACCCACTCAGTAAACTGAGGATACTGCTGGCGGAAGACAATTCTCTTAATGTTTTTTTTATGGAACATTTGTTTAAACGTTGGGACATTACGGCTAGTATTGCAGAAAATGGCCAAGAGGCACTCTTTTTACTAGAAAATGGAACATACGATATAATTCTGATGGACATGTATATGCCTGTAATGGATGGTTTGGAGGCCACAAGTAAAATCAGAAAACTAAAAGATTTAAAAAAGGCCAACATCTATATTATTGCACTCACCGCATCTGTGTCTGGAGAAATTAGAAATAAGGTGAATGCATCAGGCATAAACGATTACCTACAAAAGCCTTTCCAATTGGAAGATCTTAAAGAAAAATTACAAAAGGCCCAGCTACAATTAGAACGGGAGCACTCGGATGGTGAATACACCAAATAATCTGCTATAGCCCTAACATTGCGCAATGATTTTTATTAAGATTAGACATGGCTACTCGCTAAGGCAGGGGTCTGCTGATCTAAAATTATAGGGTTAAAAGTGTTTTGTTCCCACGACCAAGGTATTTTTAGGATTAAGGTTAGAGTCTACACTGCCTTTTAAAGTCATTTCAATTTGCACTAGTACTTGATTATCGAACTTAACTGCCTTAAGCAAAGGATGCGATGTGGTGATGCTAAATTCAGTCAGATCAATTTTCTTTAGGCCTTTAAAATGAAGCTCTTTATCTTTACCAATCGTATAACCCAATTGGAGGTCTATACGCTGGGTAGTATTGGCAATGGTTAGATTGCCAATGACGTTAACCATATGCATGCGTGGTAGTACCATCTGGTGGGTTTGCACAAAAGTAATTGCCCTACCGCCTTTGGCAGAAAGAATTTGATAGACAAGAGAGTCCATTTGAGTGTTGCTACTTTTGAGGCTTGTTACATCAGTAGTAAAATTCAAAGAAGAAATATCTTCCAATTCACCATCCAAAAAAACAAAGCTACCATTACACCGAATAGAGTCGGCTTCCATTCTCCAGTTATCAAGATTGGTGAAGCCTGATATAGCAATGCTAGAGCCTTTATGGTTGCTATAGTTTAGCTCTTCGCTACGGGAGGTAGAAAATGCGACAAGTGCTAGCAATACAACTAAGAGACTTAAACTATGAAGTATTACCATTCCCCTCGCGTGATTTTTAGAAATTTTCATGACATATAATTAATATGAATTAACTAACTGATTACCAATACTAAAGTAGATGCTAACGCAAGATATAATTGTGACTATACACTGAAAAATAAATGATTTTGATCATTTTCTAAAAACACTAATCTTAAACAAAGACAATATTAATGGGCTGGCAAATGATGTGTTGAAGAAGAATAACAACAAAGCCATACCTACCAAGCAATTTTGTTTCTACTGCGCACTGGTAATAGGTTATGCTTAATGGGGATTAGATGCGCTGACTCATATTCCCTCTCTCTTGAAGAGGAATTTGCATTGTACTAGCTCATACTAAACAGCCTGCAATAGGGCAAAGCTAAGTGCCGCCATGCTTTTACTGGCTACCAATGATGCTATGGCGATCTTAAGAGGATAACTTTAAATGTGGTGGCTAACTTTTAAACATTTAATGAAAAGGGATTATACGGTGGTGAACAGCCATAAATGCCTACCTAGCTACGCTCATTATATATTAGCCCGGCAGCAGCTTAGACAGATAAAGAGCTAAATTATCCAATCCGATGAATTTGAATTTACGTATTTTATAGCTACAACTACGAACTTGGGGAATAGGATATGAATGGTTGAGATAATGAGCATATAATTCCACAAGTTGGGAAATTTCTCTACAAACGGGAAATGCAAAAAACACTTTAACTGTGGTTAATAGCTGTTTGGTCGTTTGGTACGGTATTTCTATTAGGTATAGCATCAACATAAGCCCCTATAGACCATGAGCAAATTTGTAATCACCAAAAAGAACAACGGAGAATTTCAGTTCTACCTTCAAGCAGGCAACGGACAAACCCTATTAAGTAGCGAAAGCTTTCTTACCAAAACAAGTTGCGAGAATGCCATTTTCTCGGTAAGAGCCAATTTAAGAGATGCTACCAAATTGGTAAGCATTGTAACTATGGACGGCAAAGCTTATTTTAACTTAAAAGCGATTAACGAAAGAGTTTTAGGAACGAGTGAATTGTATGAAAGCCAATCAGCGATGTTGAATGGCATTGAGGCACTAAAAACTTACGCTCCATTTGCAAAGATAGAAGATTTAACAGCGTAGTTTTTAGCGAGGCAATCATTACAAAACCCTAATTTAAAGACTTTCCATTAGGTTTTTGCCCATTTACAGTTAATACAATAATATAAAGCTTTATAATAGCTAAACCTAATGTTTTTACAGGCAACAACCTCTACAGTTTAACCTCAGTTTTCCTCATTTAGATTTATCAAATTGCCTTAAAAAGCCAATTTGAGGCAATAATTATTGGTATGATATTTCATTAGCATATACCAAAACCAACATATATGGGAAAATTTGTAATCATTAGGGAAAGTAGCGGTGGGTTTCAATTTTACCTCAAAGCTGCCAATGGCGAAACGTTATTAAGTAGTGATACTTACCTTACAAAAACTAGCTGCGAAAACGGCATATTTTCTGTTAAAAATAATTTAAGAGACGCCAGTAAATTGGTACGTCACATAATGGAGGATGGGAAAGCCTACTTTAACATAAAAGCCATTAATGAACGTATTTTGGGCACTAGCGAAATTTATGAAAACCAATTATTGATGTTAGCTGGGCTAGAAGCTTTTAAGTTTTATGCGCCATCTGCCATCATAGAGGATCAAAGTATTTAAAAATATTCCAACCCCCAAATTAGAATTTAGCGCTAGTACTATCTCAAACAAAAAAATCCCCTAGTATGTACTAGAGGATTTTTTTTTACTGTTACATTAATCTATTGACCTGCAGCAGCGTTTGCTACCCATTTGTTATTATCAGGATTACCATCTGGCAATACTTTCTCTGGGTCTAAAGTAACCTCTGTAACTTCTTCTGTAGTTGGGTAGTTAATGGTCCAGCTGGTATTTTTCATCCAAACATCTACACCAATTCTAACGATGCTTGTTTTACCGCTTTTGGTTTTAATCTGTACAATAATAGGCATCGGCATCTTTTCGAGATTATTAACTTTAATCATATAACCTGTTAGCGCACCATCTTTTTTAACCTCTTTAACTTCGCCAATTGCTTGATCGCTTTTCCAACTATTCAAGAACCAGCCTCTCCAGAACCAACTTAAATCTTCTCCTGCCCCATTCTCTATAGAGCGGAAGAAATCGTAAGGAGTTGGGTGTTTATAAGCCCAATTTTTAATGTATTGTTGGAAAGCATAATCAAAACGATCTGGCCCTAAAATTTGGTCTCTTAATAACTTCAATCCTAAACCTGGTTTACTGTAAAGGTTATAACCAATATTTCTTTCTGCCATACCATCAGGCATTAACATCATATTTTCTAAAGCAGGATTACCTAAGCCCCTACCTACACTTGCCCATTGCGTAGGGCGTTCTTTATATTCTCCATTATTAAATGCTGCAGAAGATAAACCATTGATAAAGGTATTGAAGCCCTCATCCATCCAACCGAACTTACGCTCGTTAGACCCCACAATCATTGGGAACCAAGTATGACCGAATTCATGATCTATCACACCCCATGCAGAACCTTTTTTTGCTGTCCAACCACAGAATACAATACCCGGATATTCCATACCACCAATATTTGTTGCAACATTTACAGCCATTGTATAAGGATATTCGAACCATTTTTTAGAATAATGTTCGATACTTGCTTTTACATATTCTACACCACGACCATAAGAATCTGCGCCATTACTCTCTACAGGTTGCGCAGATACAGCTAATGATTTTTTTCCGCTAGGCAAATTAATACGAGCTGCATCTAAAACAAATGCTTTAGAAGAAGCCCAAGCAGCATCACGAGCATTGGTGATTTTAAATTTCCAAGTTAATTTATTATTGGTGCCAGCTGGGCGAGATTTAGGATCTGTAACTTCTTCTGCACTACGGATATGAACAGTAGCATCGCTTAATTTAGCTGCATTCCATCTTTTTAACTGTTCTGCTGTAAATACTTCTTGTGGATTTAACAATTCTCCCGAACCCATTACGATATGGCTAGCTGGCGCAGTTACTGAATAGGTGATATCTCCAAATTCACAGTAAAATTCACCACCGCCCCAATAAGGCAAAGTGTTCCAACCTAGCACATCATCATAAACACTCATACGAGGAAACCATTGCGCAATGGCAAATATCTCTCCATTTTTAGTAGTTAAGTGACCAGTTCTATCAGAACCTTCTTTTGGTAAAACATAAGAATAATCCATTTTAATGGTAATCAAATCGCCATTTGGAGCCATTGGTTGAGCCAAACGGATCTGCATACGGGTATCTTCAACAATAGATGTAAATTTAACCGCAGCGGCTTTTTGTGCTACGCTGATATTGGTAATTTTATATCCTGCATCAAATTTTTCGCCCTGCGCACCATAACGGCTACGTGCAGGTGTAATTGCATAACCACGTGAAGTTTCCTTAAAGGTATTCTGATCTAATTGCAACCATAAGTAGGGCAATTTATCGGGACTGTTATTTTTATAGGTAATAGTGATGGTACCACTAACCGTATTTGTATTTTCATCTAAATTAGAGCTGATATTGTAATCTACTCTATTTTGCCAGTATTTAGGTCCTGGTGCGCCACTTGCCGAACGGTATTCATTTCCGTTTTGGGTATAAAATAATGGGCCAAAAGCATCAGCTGGGCTGTAATTGGTAACAGGGGCAGTAGTGGTTTGTGCCATGCTGGTTAAGCTACACATCCCGATAGCCAATGCACCTATTATAGATTTGGTAGTCGATTTAAACATGTTTATATTTTTTTAATAAAGGTAAATGCTAATTGAAGATATTCAAAAATAACTTTAATAATGTTACGGATGCAACCAATGGGAGCATTTGATGCAATAAGATTGCATTTTTGCAGCAATGAATAGGGAAACTTAAAAAATTAATTAGAAGTTTTAACCTTTGGCAATGGTGGCAGCTTACGCTGGCTTGGGGGAAGGTTAAGCCATGCCCTGTAAGATTGAGCAGTGTAAAATTGGTAATTGAATGGACGTTCTGCTCTCACCTGATCTACCGTAGGCCTATATAATGACATAAAATCTTTAACCTCTGGACCTTCAAATTTGAGTAGTTTTTTGATAGACGCCTCATTAAAGTTCTTTGTAATTTCCTCTTGAAAATCTTCATTCTCTTCAAGTTCGCGAAGTTTAGCTTGATCTCGTCTAAACTTGGCATAACCCAAGTTGAGGCGTAACCCGCCTTTCTCCTTACTGTAATCAACCGCTCGAGAAGGCTGCGCATTTGGATTTCGCAGATCTAAGAATGGGGAAACTTTTGCAGTAGTAACACCAACGGCATCTAAAGTATTAACTTTAGCTCTCAGGTATACGTTTCTGGGAAGTAGTTTGGTTAGGTAAACCGTATCGGTTTCGTAACCACCCATACCGAAGGCTAATATATCTCCAATTTTTGCTGCAACCACAAAATGCCCTTCTTTATTGCTAAGCACTAAAGCATTGGTGCTTAGATTTTTAACAAATGCACTTTCTAGCGCCGTAGCCCTGTTATCGTTATCATAGATATTACCTGTTAGGTAAGTCTGCGCAAATAACATCAGCGGCGAAGTAAGTAGGATTAATATCAATAACTTCTTTATCATTACCAAATTTAACGCTCTTTTGATTTTTTTGTTTGCATTTAACAAAATTTAACAGAAAAAATACTCAACTTTTAGTATCATCCTTACTGCTTTCATTCTCTTGAACGGATTGATTATTGGTTTCTATCTCTACCTCTTTGGTGGTAACCGCGTAATGTGATGGTCTAATCTCTGAGCCAAATGCTACAGCGTAAGCTTTGGTAAATTCTGCTCCAAAATATAAAATGATAGAAGAGTAATAAGTCCATAAAAGCAATACAATAAGTGAACCTGCCGCTCCATAAGTACTACCCACATTGCTTTGCCCAATGTATAAGGAAATGCCAAACTTACCCAACATAAAAAGCAATGCGGTAACTACTGACCCATAAATTACATCACGCCATTTGATAACGGCATCTGGTAATACCTTAAAAATTACACCAAAAATTAAACTAATGACGGCTAAAGTAACTGCTTGATTGAGGATATAAAATACAACAAATGATATCTCCTTATATCTAGCTTGTAACATACCACTGAAAATATCTAACAATGCAGTAACTCCCAAAGATACCAACAATAGAAATCCTAAACTTACAATTACCGAGAACGATAAAAACCTATTCTGAAGCATTTTTAACCAACCCCTTTTTGGCTTAGGTTTTAAGCCCCAAATGTAGTTAATGGAATCTTGTATATCTGCAAATACGGTTGTAGCACCAACTAATAATGTAACTACACCAATAACAAAAGCCACATTACCCTTGCCTCCAAGTGAAGCCTTTCTAATTAGATCTTGCAATTGCAAAGCCGTATCTGTTCCTAAAAAACCTACTAATTGCGCATAGATTTGACCCTCTGCAGCTTCTTTACCTAAAAACACACCACATAAAGAAATAATTACCACTAAAAGTGGTGCCATAGAAAACACCGTATAATAGGCTAGAGAGCCGCTTAATTTTGTTACTTTATGGTCGGTGAAGCCAGTAATAGCAACCTTTAGTACATTCCATATTCCTTTTAAGGTGATTTTTTTACGAGCCATAGCTTTAATGTTTAAAACTAAACTCCTAAAAATGGCTTTTGTTTTTACAGATTAAAATTTGATGTTGGCTAACTAAGGTTAAGTTTTTATAAACAATTAACCTAATTAGTGGTTAACTAGTTAAAATCTACAACTATGAATTATAAAAATATCATTAACAATCCTTTTCAAGGTAAAAGGACAGACCATATAACCACGGTTGCCATAGTTTCTGGACTTGCTATCGGTGCTGTAATCGGTGCTTTATTCGCTACCGAAAAAGGTAAAAATGTAAGAAATTATTTAGGACATCAGCTTGACCGTTTATTTAAAAATCAGAACCAAAATGTTGCCCACAAAAAATTAGGCAATTTAATAGATGATGTAAGGGGACATGTAAAACAATCTGCTGATGGTTTGTTAGGTGCAAAGAATCATAAAAGTGATGTGTCTGCAATACATGTTGATGGCACACCAACCAACGCTTGGAAAAATCCGAAAGAAAAATCTGCTTACCCGAAAACACCCGATCCATCTATTAGGATTGTATAATACGGTGTGCTTAAAAAGAGACTAACAATTAGGGATTTTCAAGGTAAAAGTAGTTTCGTTTGGATTTGAATTAACAATTAATGTGCCTTGATGTGCAAGGGCAATTTGCGATGAAATATACAAACCCAAGCCTAATCCTTGTTGGTCTTTTTTAACTTCACCTCTAGAAAAAGGTTGAAATAATAGTGCTAAAGCTTTATCGGGAATTTGGCTCCCTGCATTGGTAACACTTAGTTCAAAAACACCATCTATGCTAGAAACTCTTACATTTATAGGTTGGTCTTTATCTCCATGGGTTAAGGCGTTGCCTAATAAATTGGAGAAAAGCTGAGCAATCCTATCTCCATCGCAATTTACAGGTTGTACTAAATTATAGGTTATATTGATGATGCGTTCGCTCCATATCATGCCTAGTTCTGCTACTACTTGATCAAGGATAGCTTTTAAGGGTTCATCAGTATTAATTGTCAGAGTGATACCCCCACCCAATCTTCCTCTGGCAAAATCAAGAATATTTTCAATCAGACTTTTCATTCTATAAGAAGAATCTTGAATGATATTGGCCAAGCGTTTAGTTCGTTCATCTAAAGGCATTCTCAACAATACCTGCGCCGCATTTAACGCAGCCCCTACCGGATTACGCAAATCATGACCTAAAATCGCAATAAATTGTTCCCTTAATTCGGCAGTTTCCCGCTCCTCTTTTAAACTATTTGCTGACGTTTGGAGCTGGTCTAGCGCATCTAAATGAAATGCGATTAACTCGGCAAATAAGGTAAACATACCTATAACTGAAGGTGTTTTTAACACTGCAGGTTGAGGATCAATGGCACATAATGTACCAAAGAAACTACCATCCTTAAGCTTTATGGGCATAGAAATGTAACTTTGAAAACCATACTTTAATGGTGTAGCATGATTGGCAAAGACCTCATCAATAGCTACATGATCTATTACCACAGCTTCTTGATGCTGGCGAATTTCATTGCAAATGGTAGTTTCCAATTTTAGTTCGTCTCCTGGTAATAATCCGAAATTTATCTGGTCTTTTACTGCGCATGCGACCCAACTTTCTTCAGTAACCCTTGCCACTGCAGAAAAGCCCATACCCGTGGTAAGACATACAACTTCTAAAATATTTGCTATGGCAGGAATACGATTGATAGCTTCAATATCCTTTAAAATAGCAGCTTGATTTTTAACCACAATTATAATTTAGTTATGCTAATCTACATAAAAAAAATGCAGTAAATAAAATTTAACATCACCTTAGAAAAAGTAACTTTAAATTTTAATTATCTTAACTTTTGTTGATATTCCTCGTCTTTAAAACCGATTAAAGTCGGTTTACCCTCAATTTCTACAATAGGACGTTTAATAGCACTTGTATTTTGAATTAAAAAAGCGATTGCCTTTTCTGGAGAATTAATACTTTGTTGTTCTTCTTTACTTAACTTTTTAAATGTTAAGCCATTTTTATTGATTACTTTCTCCCAGCCGAAAACATTAAACCATTCGGTTAATTTTTCTGCTTTAATTCCCTTTTTCTTATAATCATGAAACTCGTACGTTAGCTCATTAGCCCTTATCCAATCGAGTGACTTTTTAACTGTGTTACAATTAACTATGCCGTATACTATCATTTTAACTTCTGTTAAGTTTACTAAGTTATCAGTATAAATGTAAACCGACAATTCTCTCACATTTTCTTACTTAAAACTTACAAGCCAACCTAAAAATAATTAATTCATCACATTTTTTTTAGGGTTTATCACATTTTTGTAATTGATAGTTTTATCCTTGTTAAAATTGCATCATTAAAATAACTAATATGAAATTAAAAGATCTACAAAGAGCAGAATTCTGGATAGCCACCATTTTATATGCAATCGCCTTAATTATATTAATTACCAATACTGGAAATAGAAACCATTCTAACGCTTATTACCATTTTAGAAATGAAGGTTTAACATTTTCTTATCTATACAGTTATTTTTTACCTAAGCTATTTCAGCATACCATCTTTTATTTTGCTTTTTTAGCATTAAACTTTGCGATTATCCCATCTCTAATTAAAAAAGACCAAAGTTTCTTTAACGGTTTGCTAGCCTTTATTTTGTTCTTAGTGATGGGATTGATAATCAGTATTACTAAAACATATACGGAAGCTTACAAACTGATTGAATACGATGAGATACAAGATGCTTATAATAGAATTTTCTTTCAGGGCTTTTCTAGCTCATTATGGATAGTTATCGCTGTATCTGGATATGTTTTATTGAAGGAATTTATCATTTACTTGGTAGAAGATCATAAAAAGGCAGATCAAACACAAAGCCAAATTAAAGTTGATATAGGTTTTGGTTTGGCATTCTGGTTTGTAGGTTTATTGCTATGGGTGTCTGCAAATGCGCCATTCGAGATTATTACAATGTGGACATTGGTTATCTTTTCTGCCATAAGTATATTAGTATATGCAGTGTATTTTTATTTACCTAAACATTATGCTAAGAATTATAAATTTGGCCGTTACTTTTGGCAGATTTTATTTGCAAGCATATTATCGGCAATACCTACCTGTTTAATATCCTTACTCATGTCAGAAAGCTCTCAATGGGGAGCTATCGTATTATGCTTCCATTTCCCTACTCAATTGGTAATCACGTTACCTTTAGCCTGGTATATTTATAAAAGTAGATTAGCCAACAGCAATCAAATTTCTACGTTAAAAAAAGAGCTAGGCAAGTCTGATGCTTCCTTAAGTTTTCTGCAATCGCAAATTAACCCACATTTTTTATTTAATGCGCTAAACACATTGTATGGAACAGCTTTACAAGAAAATGCCGAAAGAACGGGCGAAGGCATTCAAAAATTAGGAGATATGATGCGTTTTATGTTGCACGAAAATGTGCAGGATAAGATCTCCTTAACCCGCGACGTAGATTATTTGGAAAATTACATTTCATTGCAAAAACTAAGAACTTCTCGCTCTGCTGATATTGTAATAGAAACACAAATCGATGAACAATTGAACAACCTACAAATTACCCCAATGTTGTTGATACCCTTTGTTGAAAATGCCTTTAAACATGGTATTAGTTTGCAACAACCATCGCACATTAGAATAACCTTGCAAACCAAAGAAAACACACTCTATTTTGATGTGCACAATAGCATCCACATTAAACCAGATAACGACCCAGAAAAGCTAAAAAGCGGTATTGGGCTGGCCAACGTAAAACAACGTTTAGCACTCTTGTATCCAAATAAACACGAGCTCATTATTAGGGAAAGTGCAAAGGAGTTTTTCATTCACTTAACCATACAGTTGTAAACATGAGTTTTAAAAGATTACTGTTATTTGTAATAATCATAGGTTGTTACTCAGCTGCTAGTGCCCAATTTCAACTAACTGGGAAAGTTTTAAACGATGATGGTAAAGCAGAATTAAAAATAAATATCCCCTTAGTTTTTGGGTTTTACAAAGAGAATTCTGTTCCAATTCCTATTGCAAAAGACGGCTCTTTTAATATTGTATTACCTATTAAAGAAACCAAATTTGCCAATCTCATTTATAAAAGAACCTTCCATACTTTATTGTTAAACCCTGATAAAAACTTATCCGTTAATTTAAAAGACACGATTTTAACTTTAATTAGCGGAACGGCTTTGGCAGAAAGCAAGGTGATGCAGAAGATTGATATAGAAGAATATCCATTTTTTTTAGAAAATGAAGGAAACAACGAATTTAACAAGCTTTCATTTGCACAGTTAAAAGAAAAAGTGTTAAAGCCTTATTTTGCACAACGTGATGAAAAAATTAAAACAGTTAATGCCTCAACAATTCATTTCAAATACAAATTATTAATCGCTAGCGAGGTTAAATCTATAGCATACAATTATGTAAATGACTATGCTAGAACTCAAATTACCAATAAGTTAATGGTTGATAGTTTGATACTAGAAGTTTTTAATAAAGCTGATGTAAAACCACTAATATTTCCTCCTGGTCCGCAATATTTTGCATTTGTAGACAATTATATTCGTTTTTTAGAAACTAAGGCATTTGTAAAAATAAAAACAGACAAAATACCATCAAATCAGCCTATACCCTATTTCGGTATTAGTTTGGATAGTGCAAACATAATTATAAAAAAATACGACAAAAACTATTGGAGATGGATCGGTGTAACTCATAATTTCCCTTTAAAAATTGTAGAACAATATACTTATCAGCAACTTATAAACCTTTACAATGAAAAAGATATTAGGCCTTTAGAAGGCTTGACAAAAGCTTATCAACAACAATTTCCACAAAGCACCTATTACAAGCAAGTAGATGCAAACGTTTTGAATTTGAAGAGATTATTAATCGAAAACGAAACGAATAAAAGGATTAAAATTTTCGAAAAATTCGATACCATAAACACAATACAAGAGATTGTAAATTCATTTAAAGGCAAAGTAGTTTATCTAGATATTTGGGGAACCTGGTGTGCCCCATGCAAAGAGGAACTTACTTATGTTCCCCAACTCAAAGCAAAATTTAAGGATAAAGATGTTGTTTTTGTCTATTTAGATATGGATGAGGATAGCCTAGATCAATCGTGGAGAGATTTCATTAAAGTAAACAATATGGAAGGTATTCACTTGCGAAAAAATAGAAAAACCATTGAACCATTCTGGAAAGAATTATTAGCCAATGCAACAGATAAAGCCGAATATTATCCACAATATTTTATATTTGACAAAGCTGGAAGATTAGTAGTAACAAAAGCTAAAAGACCTAGTGAAAAAGAAGCACTTTATGCACAATTAGCAGATTATTTAAAATAATAATTGTGGATATTAACAAACCAATGAGATGACTGCCATAGCCATAGATGATGAGCCGATAGCTTTAGATATTGTAACCGCTCATGCGGCTAAAGTACCTTTTGTTGATTTGAAAACGACATTTACCAATGCTTTTGAGGCAATCAGCTATCTGCAACAGCATAAAGTAGATTTGCTTTTTCTCGACATTAAAATGCCCGACATTAGTGGAATTGACTTTTTAAAAGCGCTAAGTAAACCACCAATGGTGATATTTACAACTGCTTATAGCGAACATGCAGTTCAAAGTTTCGAACTAGATGCTGTTGATTATTTGTTAAAACCTTTTTCACTTTCTAGATTTTTAAAAGCCTGTAACAAGGCAAAGGAACTTTTCGACTTACGTAATCAAGCACCCGAAACTAAGTCTGATTTCATTTTTATAAAAGATGGATACGAGCAAGTTAAGGTCCTATTAAACGAAATTTTATATATAGAAGCATCAGGCAATTACACACAAATTAAACTTTCTAAAAATAGGTTATTAAGTTCGAGAATAACCATCAATGAATTAGCGGATCTACTTCCAAATCAGCAATTCATACGAACCCACCGGGCATTTATTGTAGCTAAAGATAAAATTAGCAGGTACGATAGATCGCAGATTATTATTGAAGATAAATCTATTCCAATTGGAGCTACCTATTTCCAAAATTTGAAATTGCCATTTTAAACCTATTTAAAAGTTTAAACTTCTTATATTTTAAACTGCCTAAAAATATGCGACTATAATATCTACAAAACACTATATTAGTGCTTTGAAATAGGTTAATCAGTCATCCCACTAAAATGTTTAAACTTTCATTCAAACAGCAAGTACTTACGGGTTTTGCAGTATCACTTGTTTTTGTTCTAATTTCTGCACTAAGCTCCTACCTAAGTATTCAAAAACTAAATGAAAGTGCAGAGTGGCAATCTCATACGCATGAGGTTATAGATAAAATTAGAGAATCTGAGGTGTATGTACTCAATACTGGCATCGGTTTTAGAGGATATATTTTAACACAAAAAGAGAAATATTTGGCGCCTTACAACCAAGATTTGCCAAAAATTTTACCGGCCATTAAAGAATTAAAGCAATCGATAAGAGATAATAAAATTCAATTAGATAGGGTCGATTCATTAAACTATTATGCTGAACTAAAAATAGCCGATATGGCACATATCATTTCACTGCAAATGGCAGGAAATCATGACGATGCTATTAAGGCGATACTTACAGATAAGGGCAAATTTTATAAGGATAAAATCTTAAAAATTAGTCAGGAGATGATTGATGCCGAAATGAGCTTGCTAAAAACCAGAAAGGCTGAAACCATTTCGAGCAGCAAACAGACCACGCTTATCGTAGTAATTAGTTCGTTAATCATTTTTGGCTTAATCTTGTTCTTACTTCGCTACATCCGTGAAACTTTTGATCAGCAAAAAGAAACAGAGCGACAGATTTTAAATACCAATGCTGAGCTAGCGCAAATCTCTGCATTAAACGAACATAATAATTGGCTGTTATCTGGTGCTGCAGAAATTAATGAAGCTATGCAGGGAGAGCAGGAAGTTGCCGAACTTTCTGCAAATATTATTTCAAAAATTTGCAACTACATTGATGCAAGAATTGGCGCTTTATTTTTAGTAGACGAGCGAAAGAAGATTTTCTATCTCCGTGGATCTTATGCATATACCTCCAAAAGCCACCAAACAATTAAGTTTGATGAAGGATTAATAGGTCAAATTGCCATCGAAAGAAAAGCTAAGTTAATTCAAGAGATACCTCAAGACTATATCAAAATCAAATCGGCCCTCGGAGAAACAGATCCTCGTTATTTATTCTTAGTGCCTATTGTTTTCGAAAACCGGACCATTGCCGTAATGGAATTAGGTTTTATCCTTAAACCTCAAGAAAATAAGCTTAAACTGATTAGCAATATTGCTGAAAATATTGGCATTGCCTTAAATAGTGCATTAGCTCATTTACAATTACAAGAGCTTTTCGAGCAAACCCAGCAACAGGCCGAAGAATTGGCAAGTCAGCAAGAAGAGTTACGTACTACCAACGAAGAATTGGTTTATAAAACCGAAGCCTTGCAAGCTTCTGAAGAAGAACTACGTGTACAACAAGAAGAACTGCAACAAACCAATGCAGAGCTCGAAGAAAAAGCACAGCAATTAGAGGAAAGGAATGTTTCTATTAACGAAGCTAAAGAAGCGATTAGTTTAAAAGCCGAAGAGCTAGAATTAAGCAGCAAATATAAATCGGAATTTTTGGCAAATATGAGCCACGAATTAAGGACTCCTTTGAATAGCATCCTCATTTTAGCTCGTATATTAAAAGAAAATAGGCCAAATAACCTTTCAGACGAACAGATTAAATATGCTGGTGTGATCCATAATGCAGGTAGTGATTTGCTAACACTGATTAACGATATCCTCGACCTTTCTAAAATAGAATCGGGAAATATCGATTTACATTTAGAAAAAGTTCGCCCTATCGAGGTAAGGAATAATCTCGAATCGTTATTTACTGAGTTGGCAAATCACAAAAAAATCGATTTCAAAATTAACTTAGCTCAAGATTTGCCTACAGACTTTGTATCAGACCAAGGAAGGTTGGAGCAAGTATTGAAGAACTTATTATCTAATGCATTTAAATTTACTCCTGAAAAAGGGAAAATAGAAGTACAGATTAATCTGGTGGAGACCAACTCTGTTAAATTGAGTGGAAATATAAAAGATAGTGGCAAAAAGGTATTGTCTTTTGTTGTTGTTGATACAGGAATTGGAATATCTGCAGATAAACAACAAGTAATTTTCGAAGCTTTTCAACAAGAAGATGGCTCTACCAGCCGTAAATATGGTGGTACGGGTTTAGGTTTATCTATTAGTAAAGAGTTAGCTAATCTTTTAGGCGGAGAGATTAAAGTAGAAAGTGAGCAAGGTGTTGGCAGTAAGTTTACACTTTACATTCCTCAAAACCTTGCAGTAGCTGTTACAAGCGAAAACTTAGATGAACCTACGATCGAAATTGCTGCAACAATAAACGAACCTGAAAAATTTGAATTTGTTATAGCTGAAAATGGCAAAAACAATTTACTAATTGTGGAAGATGATATTCATTTTGCAGAAATTCTTAAAACTTACGCAATAGAAAAAGGATTTAATCCTACGCTAGCCTACAGCGGAGACAAGGGATTAGAATTGGCAAATACATTACTTCCGGATGCTATTGTTTTAGATGTAATGTTACCAGTAATGGATGGATGGACTATCCTTAAAAAATTAAAATCAAACCCCTTAACTAAGGACATTCCTGTACACATGATGTCGGCAGGTATTGAAAAAGAAACTAAGGCTAAAAAAGAAGGTGCAATTGGCTTTTTACAAAAACCGATAGACAAAGAAAAATTAGATCAGGCTTTTGATCTATTGATACATAAACACCAATACACCTTTAAAAGCGTATTGATTATAGAAGACCAAATTCTGCAAAGCAATACCCTTACAGAGCAGTTAATTGCTAGAGGGGCTAAAGTTGCACAAGCTTACACCGGAAAGGAAGCCCTCGAAATGTTAGCTAATGAACATTTTGATTGTATCATCTTAGACTTAAAATTACCAGACATTTCTGGATTCGACCTGTTAGATCAGATTAAAAACCAAGAAAAGCTCAAACACATACCAGTAATTATCAATACTGCTATGGAATTAGATCGAGAAAAAATGGCTCATATTATGCAATACACAGAAGCCATGGTGTTAAAAACCAATAAATCTAACGATAGGCTTTTAGATGAAGTGAGTTTATTCATCAACAAACTGCAAAATGCCACACCTAGCAATAACACTAGTAATACCAAACCATCAAAAGTAAAAAAACATGCCAATACATTAGAAAAGGCACTTAAAGACAAAACTGTATTAATTACTGATGATGATATGAGAAATATTTTTGCCCTATCTAGTGCACTGCAAGAATATGAAATTAAAATTATTATCGCCAATAATGGAATTGAAGCCTTAAAAAAATTAGATGAGCATACAGAAATAGATCTTGTACTGATGGATATTATGATGCCAGAAATGGATGGTTATGAGGCAATGAAGAAAATTAGGGCTCAAAAACGATTAGAAAGCCTACCTATTATTGCACTTACTGCCAAGGCGATGAAAAATGATAGAGAAAAGTGTATTGAAGCAGGTGCTAACGATTACATTTCTAAACCGGTTGATGTGGATAAATTACTTTCTATGTTACGTGTCTGGTTAAGCTAGTATTTGATGAAAAACAAGGATAAAATCATTATAGAATCTATTGCAGATAGCGAATTGCAATCGCTGATACATTTAATAAAGAATGTACATGGCTTCGATTTTGGTAATTATAGCATGGCGTCTTTTAAACGTCGCATCTCTAGGATTATGGACCTAGAGAAACTCAGCTATTTCGATTTAAGCGACCAACTTGTAAATGACGAAGCCTATTTTGATCATTTTCTAGCAGAAGTTACGGTAAATATAACCGAAATGTTTAGAGATCCAACATTTTTCAAATCTGTAAAAGAGCACATCATCCCCTATTTAAAATCTTATCAGCATATTAAAGTGTGGAGTGCAGGTTGCTCAACTGGCGAAGAACTGTATTCATTTGCTATTTTATTTAACGAAGAGCAATTATATGATCGTAGCTTTTTTTATGGAACTGACATCAACCAAGATGTTTTAATACATGCTAAGGAAGGAATATACGATCTTCAAAAAATGAAACTGTATTCAGAAAACTACTTACAGTTGGGAGGCAATAAATCTTTAGCAAACTATTATACTGCAAAATGTGATGCAGTAACATTAATCCGAAAGTTAAAGAAAAACGTACTTTTCTCTGTTCACAATCTGGTATCCGATGGTGCATTTAACGAATTTCAGTTAATTTCTTGCAGAAATGTACTCATTTATTTTGATGCAGAGCTACAGGAGAAAGTGATTAAACTCTTTTATGAAAGCCTTGCCAATTTCGGTTTTCTATGTATCGGGAGTAAAGAGAGTATACGTAATAACGAATTGGCTAAAAAATTTAAGTTAATAGACAAAAAAAACAATATCTATCAAAAAATAAGCTAAAGCCAACTACCCTATGAGCAAGATAAACCTTTTAATAGTAGATGATAAGGAAGAAAACATCATCGCCTTAGAAGCACTTTTAAATCAGCATGATATCAATATACTAACTACCACATCGCCTAATGAGGCTTTACGCATCTGTTGGGAAAAAGATATTGCTATAGCCCTAGTAGATGTACAAATGCCAGGGATGAACGGTTTTGAATTAGTTGAGATCTTAAAAAACAATGCCCGTACGCAAGAGATTATGGTAATTTTTGTTACTGCCATTTCTTTAGAAGCAAAATATGCAATTAAAGGATTAAATGTTGGCGCTATCGATTACCTGTACAAACCCTTAGATCCATATATCACATCGGCAAAGGTAGATTCTTTTATACAACTGGTACGTAACCAAAGGGAAATTAAAAACAAAAACTTACAGTTAGAAAGTTTTCAGGCAGAGCTTATTAAGGCTAAAAACGAGGCCGAACAAAGTAAAAAAGCAAAAGAAAATTTTATGGCCAATATGAGCCATGAAATTCGCACACCAATAAACGGAATAATTGGCTTAGTTCACTTGCTTAATAAAAGCGAATTAGACCCCGATCAAAAAGATATGATGGGTTTACTTGAAGCTTCTTCAGAATCTTTATTGGGTGTGATTAATGATATTTTAGATATTTCTAAAATAGAAGCTGGGAAATTTAGGATCAATTATGCCGAAACCGACATAAAGGCTTTGGTAACACAAGCTGCAAATTTATTAAATATTAGAGCTCAAGAAAAAAACCTAGAGTTGCTACTTGAGATAGATGAAGACCTGCCAAATGTAATAATTGCTGATTCGCTCCGCCTTAATCAGATTTTTATGAACCTGTTAAGTAATGCAATTAAATTTACAAATAAAGGCATCATTAGGTTTAAGGTTGAGGTTTTAGGCAAAAAAAGCAATACTGCACAAATCAAATTCTCGGTTATTGATACTGGAATTGGTATCTCTGAAACCAATCAGCATAAGATATTCGACAAGTTTGAGCAAATAGAAGACCATAGCATTTCTCAACATGGAGGTACTGGCTTAGGCTTATCCATTGTAAAAAAGCTGGCCGAACTTAAAGGTGGTACACTTGACTTGCAAAGTCAGGAAGGTATTGGCAGTACTTTCAGCTTTACTAAATGGTACGAATATACCAACGAAGAACAGATTAAAAAAGAGGTTGAAGATCCAGAAAACCTACCTTTGTTAAGTGGAATGAAAATTTTAGTTGCAGAAGATAACTTGATAAATAAATTCCTTATCCTTAAAATTTTAGAGAAATGGGAAGTAGATACCAAGGTGGTTACCAATGGGCTCGATGTTTTGGAAGTATTAAAAGATAACGACTACCATGTAATACTTATGGACACTTACATGCCTGGTATGAATGGACTAGAAGTAACCAAAAAGATTCGAGACGGGTACATTCCCGGCAAAAAAGACATTCCAATTATTACATTTACCGCTGGCGTGTTAGATACCGATAAAGAAACTTCAGTAAATGCAGGAGCAAATGATATACTAAGTAAACCATTTAAGGTAAATGTACTACATCAAAAAATAAGTGTATTTAAATAATCTTACTTATTAAACAAAGTCATAGTTTGGGCAGGGCCAATAGTTACAAAGCTTTTAATCATGCTCACACCTCGGTTAATAAGCGTTGGCAGTTCTTTTTGCTCATTTTTATCAAAAGATCCTAGTACATACTCTGCTTGTTGGCCTTTTCTAAAATTATCACTAATTCCAAAACGCAGGCGGGCATAATTTTGTCCGCCACAAAGTTCTTCAATGCTTTTTAATCCATTGTGTCCGGCACTGCTTCCTTGTAATTTCATACGAAGCTTACCTAAAGGCAAGGCTAAATCATCAACCAAAACCAATACATTTTCTGGAGCTATCTTTAAATCCTTCATCCAATAATTAACGGCCTTGCCACTTAAATTCATAAAAGTGGTAGGTTTAATTACATGTAACTTTTTCCCCTTAAAGCTTACTTCTGCATAATAAGCTAATTTTAAAAGTTCAAAATCACCATCCAAATCTTTAACCAACTGATCGGCAATGTCAAAACCAATGTTATGTCGAGTGTGCGCATATTCTGGACCAATATTGCCCAAGCCAACAATGAGAAACTTCATGTTGTAAAGGTAAAAGCTTAAAGCTAAAGGACCAAAGACTAAAGCAAAAAGATGGCAGACTAAAGCATGTACAGAATAGCTTAAGATTTTCTGAAAATTGGCAACAGTAGTTAATGACTGGGTGTAGCCCCGTTGTCTGCTAAATCTTTTTACCATTTAATTCCGCTAAAGCGGAAATGGCAAAAAGGATATCGCTGCCCCCGGGTTTATTAAGAGGGTGCTGTAGCAAGATTGCAACCTAACAAAAAAGCATAGGCTCAAGTATTTAGACCCGGCTGCAGCGATACCCTGCAGCAAGTAGTTTTACTACGCAGCGAAGCCTGCCTACCGCAGGCAGGCGTATAATCGAAAAACGGGAACAAACTTTATGACTTGCATTACCCTTGCGCTCTAAAAAGCTGAAAGAGAAAAGCCGAAAGCTGAAAGAAAGCAAAAAGGGGGTATTTGAAGTTAAACAGCTCCCTCTCCTTTGAGGAGGGTTGGGGAAGGTTGGGGTGGGGCTTAAAAAAAAAGCGGTAAAGAATTGCTTCTTTACCGCTTAATTAGTTAGTAACAACTAGTTAAAATTAAATCTGTGACATCCCGTTAATCGGTGTAATCACTCTTTAACTATTTACCTTTAGCTGCTTCAGTTTCTGCTTGTTTTAAAGCTCTAGACATACCTACAGAAACGATTGTATCTTCTGGTGTGTTAGTTACAGCATAATCAGCTTTTTGTAAATCACGAACGCGGAATAAGTTTCCAACTTCCATTTTAGCAATGCTAACTTCAACTACCTGTGGCATGTGCTTAGGTAATGATTTAACACGTAATTTACGTAATTTCTGCACCAATTTACCACCCATTTTAACACCTGGAGAAGTTCCAGTTAATTTTACAGGAATTTCCATTACAATTTCTTTTTCCTCAAATAATTGAAGAAAATCTACGTGTAATAACACGTCTGTTAATGGATGAAATTGAGCTTCTTTAATGATAGCTTTAGTTTTAGTACCACCAACAGTGATTTCTAAAAAGTTAGCTTCTGGAGTATAGATCGCTTCGTTTAAATCAGTAATTAAAACAGAAAAGTGAACTTGTTCTGTACCACCATACAATACTGCAGGAACTTTACCTTCATAGCGAAGCTCTTTAGCATCGCGTTTCCCTACGTTCTCTCTTGGAGAACCGCTAATTGCGATTGTTTTCATTTTATATTTATTTTATTGTTAATATTCAAGTATCAAGTAGTTAGTATCAAGTATCAAGACCTTAAGCCTTCTACCTTCCATCCCTCTACCTTTTAGACCTTAAACAGGTCGCTTATTGAGCCATGTTCATTTACATTGGCAATTGCTTTTGCAAATAACTTAGCTGTGCTCAATACCTTAATTTTCGAACTTGTTTGTTTTAAAGGAATGGTATCGGTTACGATCAATTCTTCTAACATTGAGTTCTCAATCGTTTCATAGGCTTTGCCAGATAAAACTGCATGCGTACAAACCGCCCTCACACTATTCGCACCGTTTTCCATAATTAAAGCCGCTGCTTTAGCTAAGGTACCTGCGGTATCGCAAATATCATCCATCAACACAATATCTTGTCCGGTTACATCTCCAATAATCGACATTGATTCGATTTCATTGGCACGTAAACGACGTTTATCACAAATTACAACCTCTGCATTAAAAAACTTTGCAAAAGTACGAGCTCTATAAGATCCACCCATATCTGGCGAAGCTATAGTTAAGTTTTTTAAACCTAGACTTTTAATATAAGGCACAAAAATAACCGATCCATCTAAGTGATCTACTGGGATATCAAAGAAACCTTGTATTTGTGCAGCATGTAAATCCATCGTCATGATACGGTGGATACCTGCTGTTTTCAATAAATTAGCTACCAACTTTGCCCCTATTGCTACGCGTGGTTTATCCTTTCTATCCTGACGAGACAAACCATAATAAGGAACAACTGCCGTAATGTAATGTGCAGATGCTCTTTTAGCTGCATCAACCATTAACAAAAGTTCCATTAAATTATCACTTGGTTGGTAAGTAGACTGTACTAAGAAAACATCACTCCCTCTTATCGATTCATCAAAAGAAGGTTGAAACTCGCCATCGCTAAACCGACTTAAAGTAACGCTTCCTAGTGGTTTGCCGTAAGCTTCGGCAATTTGTTTCGCTAAATCTTTTGTACCGCTTCCGGCAAAAATTTTAACTGGGTTAAATTGCAATGGCATGATTTGCGGGTATCAATGCTGGGTTAAAAAAAATCGGATTGTGGTATGATCACAATCCGAAAAAAATTTGTTGCCCGACCAGGATTCGAACCTAGACAAACGGTACCAAAAACCGTTGTACTACCTTTATACTATCGGGCAATTTTCAGATCAAAACCGTTGTTCTGAAATGGAATGCAAATCTACGCACATTTTTTAAATCTGCAATACCTAAATCAAAAAAAATAAAAATAATTTTAAAAGCACGTTTCAACATCAAATAAACCGCCAATTTTTGTTAAAAGAGCTTAAATGATTATGCTTATATCAATCTAATTCTTTATTTTCGGCAGCATTTTTACGTGCAAAAACATTTATTTTTATCCAATTATAAAATGAAACTAGTACAAGCATACCATTTACAAACAACAAACATGCTTTAACTAGCTTCATCGCTATTCAAATACAAATAATAAAAGATGAAATATTCAAAAATTAATAATATTGTTGGCTGGATCTGCTTCGCCGTAGCCACCTTAACTTACATTTTAACTTTAGAGCCTTCAGTAAGTTTCTGGGATTGTGGAGAGTTTATTGCTTCTGCACTTAAAATGCAAGTGGTTCACCAACCAGGGGCCCCGTTATTTTTAATGATCCAACGTTTCTTCTCGCTATTGGCCATGGGCGATGTAACCAAAGTAGCCTATTTTATGAACGTGGGTTCAGCAGTTGCAAGTGGGGCTACCATTCTATTTTTGTTTTGGACAATCACTGCACTTGCTAAAAAAGTATTAATTAAAAAAGACGAGACCATTAGCACAGCAAATCTTATTACCATTATGGGTGCAGGAGCAGTTGGCGCATTAGCTTATACTTTTTCTGATAGTTTTTGGTTCTCGGCCGTAGAATCAGAGGTTTATGCTTTGTCATCTTTATTTACAGCTATTGTATTTTGGGCAATTTTAAAATGGGAAGCCATTGCAGATGAGCCTAGAGCAGACAAATGGTTACTATTCATCGCCTACATCATGGGCCTTTCTATCGGTATCCACTTACTGAACCTATTAACTATCCCGGCAATTGCATTTGTTTATTATTTCAGAAAAACCGACAAACCAACAACTAAAGGAATTTTCAAAACATTTGCTGTAGGTATCCTAATTTTAGCAGTAATCCAATACGGAATTATCCAATATATTGTTTCTCTTGGTGCTTATTTTGATCTTTTCTTTGTAAACACCTTAGGCTTAGGTTTCGGAACTGGCGTTTTATTTTTCGCTATATTACTAATTGCAGGCTTGGTTTTGGGCATTAGATACTCTATCAAACACCAAAAGAAAATTTTAAATCTGGCTTTACTTTCTACTGTACTGGTAATTTTCGGCTATGGCTCATTTGCAATGATTGTAATCAGAGCACAAGCAAAACCAAATTTAAATAATAGTAACCCAGATAACGCATTCTCCTTTTTAAGCTACTTAAACCGTGAGCAATACGGAGATAGGCCGTTGTTAATTGGTAAAAACTACAACTCTATTCCTAAATACAATGAAGAGGGTACTAATCCAATTCGTGTAGAAAGTGGCAAAAGCTATAGAAAAGGCACTGATAAATATGAAGTATCAGGCATTAAAACTAAAGAGGTTTATGGAGAAAATGCAGGTTTTCCAGACAGTATTCGCCGTTTACAACACGAAGTTTTATTCCCTAGAATGTACAGCGAAGACCATGCCTCTTCTTACAAAGAGATGATGGGATTTGACGACACTCATTTCCCTACGTTTTTCGATAATGTTGGCTTTTTCTTAGGCTACCAAACCTGGAATATGTATGGTCGTTACTTTATGTGGAATTTTGTTGGTCGCCAAAACGAAGACCAAGGTCAAGGGTCTATTTACGAAGGCCAATGGCTTAGTGGTATTAAACCAATTGACGCAATGTACCTAGGCGATCAAAGCAACCTTCCTCCTTCTATTGCAGAGAGTAATTCTTATAACCGCTATTTCTTTTTACCTTTTATATTAGGTTTAATTGGAGCCATCTGGCATTTTAGAAAAAACCAAAAAGATGCTGGTATTGTTGCTTTATTATTTTTCTTTACAGGTTTGGCAATTGTGCTATATTTAAACCAAAAGCCATTAGAGCCTAGAGAACGTGATTATGCTTATGTAGGCTCTTTCTATGCTTTTGCCATTTGGATAGGTTTCGGTGTACTTGCCATTAAAGAATGGGTATTCAAAAAAATATCAGCTCAAGGTGCAGCTATAGGTGCAACGGTTATTGCATTGGGCGTAGGACCAATATTAATGGCTAGCCAAAACTGGAATGACCATGATAGATCTACAAAAACTGTTGCACGCGATATTGCGATCAGCTATCTTGAATCTTGCGCTCCAAACGCTATCCTTTTTACCTATGGCGATAATGATACTTATCCACTTTGGTATGCTCAGGAAGTTGAAGGAATTAGGCCTGATATCCGTTTGGTTAACCTAAGTTTGTTTGATACAGATTGGTATATTAATGGGATGAGAAGAAAAGTTCATCAATCAGAGCCACTTCCTATTACCATGAAAGAATCTCAATACGTTTCTGGCGAAAGAGATGTAATGTACTACAGGGAGATGCAAATAGCTGGCTCTGTAGAATTAAAACAAATTGTAGACTTATTATTATCAGAAGATCCTGAGGATAAAGTTGGATTAATTGACGGAACCAAAACTAATTTTATCCCAACTAAAAACTTCAAGCTAACTGTAAATCCACAAGATGTAATCAGTTCTGGCACTTTACCAGCAGCAGATTTAACCAGAATTACACCAACAATGGAATGGAAATTTAACAAAGGTTATGTAACCAAAGGTACATTAGCCATGTTCGATATTCTTGCACATAACAATTGGAAGAGACCAATTTATTTCTGTAGCACTGTACCAGGAGAGCAATTTAATGGACTAGACAACTATTTATATAGTGAAGGATTAGCTTTACGTCTATTGCCTTTAAAGCAAGATTCTACCGCTACTGGAGCTGACGATCTTATTAATTTAGATCCACTGTACAATAACGTGATGAATAAATTTAAATGGGGTCAGATTAAAACTGCTAAATACTTAGATGCACAATCTACTGATGACATTTCTATTTTCAATAGAATTTTCAACAACCTAGTTACAGGATTGATTAAACAAGGTAGAATTGAAGATGCGAAAAAAGCCATCAAAAAGTATGATGAAGTTATGCCTACTAAAATCTATGGTATTAGAAATATGATGAGTGTGGCTCCAATGGCACAGAACCTATATGTTTTAGGCCAAACAGATAAAGCTAATCAACTATTGAAAACTTCTGCTGCCTACATACAGAAAGAGATTAGTTATTTGGCAGATATTTCTAAAAGTAAAAACCAGCTAATTGGCGGCAGAAATGTTCAAATTGGTTTAATGTATGGGTTAGAACCTATGGTTAAAGTAGCTGCGCAATATAAACAGACTAAACTTTCTGAAGATCTGAATAAGCAATACGATGCCCTCTACAATAGGTTTAATATGTTTTTTGGACCAGAGCCACAATAAAACAAAAATGCCACGAAAATAATCGTGGCATTTTTTGTTTAAGCAAATAAACCTTTTAAGTTTTTTCTACTCTAACCACCGATTATGTAAATATCTCATCGTATTGAAATCTTAACATATGATATTTTTTACCTAAAACTATTTAAATACCTTTACAAAAATTAAAAAACTAATAATGAAATTAAAAATCGCTTCAATCTTATTACTAGCCGTGGTTGCTAGTTTTTCTTTCCTTGCATTTGCTCCTAAAGCAGACATTTACACTGTTGATGTAGCAAAATCTTCTATCAATTGGGAAGGCAAAAAATTTGCAGGTTCACACACTGGAACTGTTAATTTAACTTCGGGAACTTTAGGCTTTAATGGTAAAAAATTAGCTGAAGGTGGTTTTATCGCCAACATGACTACCATTAAAACAATGGATGGAGAGAAACCAAATGCAGGTTTAGATAAACACTTAAAAGCTGATGACTTTTTCGGTATCGAAAAATTCCCAGCTGCAAATTTTGTAATCAAAAAAGTAACTGCAAATGGCGCTAACGTAAATGTTACAGGAGATTTAACAATTAAAGGTGTTACTAATTCTGTTACTTTCCCTGCAACTGTTGTATGGAATGCTGATAAAACAGTTACCGCAACTGCAGATAAGATTACTATTGACAGAACTAAATATGGCATCCAGTTTAAATCTAAGTCAGTTTTCTCTAATATAGGAGATAACTTTATCTATGACGAGTTCACCTTATCAGTGAAATTGGTAGCTAAAAAATAATTAAAATCATCTTATTGATCAAAAGACCTAACCAAAAGTTGGGTCTTTTTTGTTTAAAAACATATTGTATTTTCCACTTGCAATATATACCTTTAAAGCTACTAGAAAAGGTTTTCTAGTTTCATACAATCCACTCAATGTTAGACAATAAAATCAATCTGTTAGTCATAGATGATGATGACATCAACATCTTTATCATTAAAAAGATTGTAGAAAAGACAGGATTTGATATTAACATGGTTGCTAAAAGCAACGGTTTGCAAGCCATAGAGTATATTAAAGAAACCCTTACAGGTAATAAACCACTACCCCACTTAGTACTTATTGATATTAATATGCCAGTAATGAATGGTTGGGAATTTGTTGAGGCCTACCAAACATTAAACATTCAGGAAACTGTAGATCTATATATTCTTAGCTCTTCTGTTTACGAAAATGATATAGAAAAAACCAAAAGTTATCCCTCTGTAAAAGGATTTATTTCCAAACCCCTATCAATAGAAAGATTGAAAGAATTAATTATTGCTATCAAGATTTAAACAATCTTAAATCTGTCTTCCTCTAATTCGATATAAGCTTGTGATTTTGATTTGGAATGATAAAATAAACATTTCCATTTTTCGGCTGCTGCCTTTTGTCCAAACTCTTCCCTAAGTTCCATTGCCTTACGTCCATCAAAATCGTATTTGGCAATAAATTTTCTGATCAATTCTTCAGGCTCAGGCAAAACATCTCCACCAAAAAATACTTTGTCTTCTCCATCATCGATTAAAAACACTTGATGAAATGGACAGTGAGCGCCCGTTAATTCATAACTTATTTCATCTGTTAGTTTACCAGAACCTTCTATAAATTTAAGCTGTGCATTGCGCTGTAAATAATCAAATATCTCAGTATGGTAGGAGGATGATGAACTTGTAAAAGCACTCTCCCATTCGCCTTGCTGTATCACGTAAGTTGCATCTGGAAAACTTAATTCCATTTTATCATTTACATGATGTATCATTCCGCCAGAATGATCAAAATGTAAATGCGACATTAATACCATATCTACATCTTCTGGTCTAAAACCTGCTTTTTTGATGTTTTCATGCAAATGCAACTCCCCCTTATCGTTGCTGTACCCTAAACCTGTATCAAATAAGACAAGCGAATTTTTCAACTTCACCAAAAATGGCTGTACATGAATAAACAAGGAGGCCGGTCTATCTTTAGGGCTATGTATAGCAGGATCAAATGGGATAAACTTTTTGGTGGCATCTACAGAATAAGAACCTTCATGTAATGTATAAACTTGCAAAGACATAGCGATTTTTCGGAAATGAAATTAAATGATATATTTACGAACAAGTACAAATATAGGGAACCTGTTTAAACTTAATGTCATGATAAGCTATAAACAGCGTTTTGTATAATAATGCTAACAAAACAATACAAACTGAATGGAAAAAAGATGGGCGCAGATTGAAAATGGTGAAGATGAAACAAGTGAAAAACTTGCCCTCGAACTGAACATAGACAAATGCTTGGCTAAAATTTTAGTGCAACGAGGTATATCAAACTTCGAAGAAGCGAAGTTCTTTTTTAGGCCACAACTTGCCCAATTACACGACCCTTTCTTAATGAAGGATATGGAGCAGGCAATAATAAGGATTACTGCTGCATTAACAAACCATGAAAGAATTTTAGTCTATGGAGATTATGATGTTGACGGCACTACCGCGGTTGCGCTAACCTATAGCTTTTTTAGCCAATTTACAAGTGAGATTGCTTATTATATACCAGATCGGCATAAGGAAGGTTATGGCATTTCTACAGCCGGCATAGATTTCGCAAAAGAGAATGGATTTACTTTAATTATTGCTTTAGATTGTGGGATAAGATCTATGGACAAAATAGCTTATGCTAATACCTTGGATGTTGATTTTATCATTTGCGATCACCATTTACCAGCAGATGAAATTCCCAAGGCTATTGCTGTACTCGATCCGAAACGGGTTGATTGCGAATATCCTTTTAAAGAATTATCTGGCTGTGGAATTGGGTTTAAATTAGCACAAGCTTATTGCCAAGCAAATAATTTACCAGACGAATTATACGAGAAATACCTCGATTTATGCATGGTAAGTATCGCTGCAGATATTGTTCCAATTGTTGACGAGAACAGGGTAATGGCTTATTTTGGCCTCATTAAACTCAATCAAGATCCATGTTGTGGACTAAAAGCTTTGATGCAGATTTCTGGCAAAACGGAAGCTTACAACATTACCGACGTGGTATTTTTATTGGCCCCACGTATAAATGCTGCTGGTAGAATGGGCGATGCCAAAGATGCTGTAAAAATGTTAATCAGCGATGAAGTAGTATTGGCCGGTGAGCAAAGCACTTTTATCAACTCACAAAATACGGAACGGAGATCTTTCGATCAGAATATTACGCATGAGGCCTTAGCCTTAATCGAAGCAAGCGAAATATTGATGAATCGCAAAACAACTGTTGTTTATCAGCCAGGCTGGAATAAAGGTGTAATTGGCATTGTAGCTTCTCGATTAACCGAAACTTACTATAGGCCCACTATTGTACTTACCGAATCTAATGGGAATTACACAGGTTCTGCAAGATCGGTAATAGGTTATGATTTGTACGAAGCTCTTTTAGCTTGCAGTGATTTATTGGAACAATTTGGCGGCCATAAATATGCAGCAGGCTTAACTATAAAACCGGAAAATCTGGCCGCATTTGCTGATAAATTTGAGAATGTTGTGTCGACTAGTATTAGCCCAAACCTGCTTATTCCAGAAATCCGGATAGATACTGAAGTAGAACTAGCTCAGATTGATGGTAAATTTTATCGTATATTAACACAAATTGCCCCTTTCGGACCACTAAACATGGCTCCGGTCTTTAAATCAACTAATGTTGTTTTAGTTGGGTTGCCACAAATTGTTGGTACAAATCATCTAAAGATGAGCATAAAGCAACAAAATTCAGCTATTTTTGAAACCATTGCTTTTGGATTGGGAGAATTTCAAAATTTGTTACAACCAAATCAACCTTTTTCTGTTTGTTATACCATAGAAGAAAACGTTTGGAAAGACAAAAAGCGATTACAATTAAATATTAAGGGAATTAAAATAGATGGATAACGGTACACTAGGTCTGAAATCCCAAATCGTAAATCTAAAATTTAAATGATATTAAAAGCCGAAAATCTGGTTAAAAAATATAAACAACGTGTTGTGGTAAACAATGTTTCTTTCGAGGTTAGCCAAGGAGAAATTGTTGGTCTATTAGGTCCAAATGGGGCTGGTAAAACAACATCATTTTATATGATTGTAGGTTTAATTAAACCAAACGAAGGTACAATACTTTTAGACGGACAAGACATTACCAAAGATGCCATGTACCGAAGAGCTCAAAAGGGAATTGGTTACTTGGCACAAGAAGCCAGCGTTTTTAGAAAATTAACTGTAGAGGATAATATTATGGCCATTTTAGAGATGACCAAATTAACCAAAGAGGAAAGAAACGAAAAGCTAGAAGAGCTGATTAACGAATTTAGTTTGCATAAAGTTAGAAAAAACCGAGGCGATCTACTTTCTGGAGGTGAGCGCCGAAGAACTGAAATTGCTCGTGCGCTTGCGGCAAACCCTAATTTTATCTTACTAGATGAGCCTTTTGCTGGGGTAGATCCTATTGCGGTTGAAGAAATCCAAACCATTGTAGCTAAATTGAAGAAAAAGAATATTGGCATTTTAATTACAGACCATAACGTGCAAGAAACATTATCTATCACCGATAGAGCTTACTTACTTTTTGAAGGAAAAATTCTTGAATCTGGAACACCAGAAGTGCTTGCCGCAAATGAAATGGTACGTAAAGTATATTTAGGTTCAAACTTTGTTTTAAGAAGGAAAAACTTATAATGGCGATTGTAAATTCGATTTTTACTTGGTACATGAAAAAGCGAATCCACCAGATTGAGCTTTTTATCAAATACCCTTTAGATGTGCAAGAAGAATGGTTTCATACCTTAATTTCTAGTGCAGAAAACACCGAATGGGGAAAATTGTACGATTATAAATCGCTACTTACCATTAGCCAATTCAAAGAAAGAGTACCCATACAAAATTACGATACGCTCAAACCTTTCATCGAGCGCATGCTACAAGGAGAACAGAATATTTTATGGCCATCAGAAATTAAATGGTTTGCGAAATCTTCTGGTACAACTAGCGATAGAAGTAAATTTATTCCAGTATCTGAAGAAGCTTTAGAAGAATGCCACTTTAAAGGTGGCAAAGACATGATCTCCATCTATTGTAATAACAGGCCAGATACCCAAATGTTTACAGGTAAAGGACTTGTTTTAGGTGGCAGTCATCAAATCAATCAACTTTGCGAAGACATTCACTACGGAGATCTTTCGGCGGTTTTGATCAAAAATTTACCCATGTGGGCAGAGTATTATAGAACGCCAAACATGTCTATCGCCTTAATGGATAATTACGAAGAAAAGATGGATAAAATGGCTGAGGCTACCATCAAAGAAAACGTAACCAGCCTTTCTGGCGTACCTACTTGGACTATTGTTTTGGCTAAGAAAGTACTAGAAATGACAGGGAAGAAAAACTTATTAGAGGTTTGGCCAAACCTCGAACTCTATTTCCACGGCGCTGTAAACTTTACACCTTATCGCGAACAGTTTAAAGAGCTGATCCCATCTAACAATATGTATTATCTGGAAACTTATAATGCATCTGAAGGTTTTTTTGGGATCCAAGACCAAGATAATTCGGAAGAGCTTTTATTGATGTTGGATTATGGAATTTTCTATGAGTTTTTGCCGCTCGAAAACATTGAGGATGAAAACCCTAGAACATTATCGCTAGAGCAGATAGAAATACATAAAAATTATGCAATTATCATCTCAACCAATGCTGGTTTATGGAGGTATTTAATTGGAGATACCATACAATTCACCTCAGTTTTCCCTTTTAGAATTAAGATTACAGGCAGAACCAAACATTTTATCAATGCTTTTGGCGAAGAAGTAATTATAGATAATGCAGAAAATGCACTTACTAAAGCTTGCGCTGTTACCTCGGCAAAGGTAAAGGATTATACTGCCTGCCCTATTTACTTTAAGGGAGACAAAGCGGGTGGACATGAATGGATTATCGAGTTCGAAACCCAGCCTACAGATTTTGAGCAATTTATTGATGTACTGGATCAAACATTGCGTGAAGTTAACTCAGATTACGATGCTAAACGTTTTAAAGACATGGCATTGAGCAGACCAAAAGTACATAATGCACCTGCAGATACATTTTATAAATGGCTAAAGTTAAGAGGTAAACTTGGTGGACAACATAAAGTTCCACGTTTGGCAAACGACCGCAAATATGTAGATGAGATTTTAGCAATGTTATAGCCATGCTTAGGAAGCTGAGTTACTTAAGCTTTGCATGGCTATTGTTCTTCTCTTTCTTCTTTATTTTGATGCTACAGATTACTTTAAGATATATCCCTTATCATACAGATGTAGCTTTTCTACAAATCAAGCAAACTGAAGTAAGCAGCATAAAACCCTATTTGGGCATTTTTTATGTACATGTTTACACCGCTATTTTTGCGCTTTTAGCTGGTTTTACACAATTTAATAATAGGATACTCAGCAAATACAAAAAGCTACATCGCATTGCTGGTTATTTATATTTTATTGCAGTAGTTTTCTTTGCAGCACCTTCTGGCATTTTTATTGGTTATTACGCAAATGGTGGTTTATATGCTCAAATCTCTTTCATTCTCTTAGGAATACTTTGGCTATATTTTACCATCAAAGCTATAAATGCTATTAAGAAGGGAAACATAAAAAAGCATCAAGCTTTTATGTTAAGGAGTTTTGCATTGGCATTTTCGGCCATTACCTTACGCTTATGGAAAGTAATTTTAGTATATTTATTTCAGCCAGCACCAATGGATGTTTACCAAATTATTGCTTGGCTTGGTTGGATACCCAATTTATTACTGATCGAATGGTACATTAAAAAAATAAAATAGTAAACCTATCTACCGCTATGAAAAAGCTACTTCTTTTAAATTTCCTAGTTGCAAGTCTTCTTTCTTGTACGAATACTGAGAAAAAAACTCATGCAACACCAACAGACAGTACCGAAAATGCAGTTGTGGCAGAAGAAACGCACAAAGATCTATATGGTATGTGGGTTGGTGATTTTGAGCCTATCGACATTAAAGAAAATGCCGAAAATGTACAAACCAATAAAATTACCCTTGTTCTAAAAAGCATTACCACAGGTGACGATGTAATTGGGCAAAGCGTTGTTGCTGGGAATAGCAGGCCATTAAATGGAAAAATTGTTGCGCTAAATAGTAAATTAAGTTTTGTGCTAGATGAACCAGGCGACGATAAATTTGATGGCAGGTTCGAATTTAAATTAAAGGGCGACACATTAGTTGGTTTTTGGAATGCCTATAAAAACACATTGGACGTAACTAAACGTTCATTTAAATTGCTAAAAAAATCTTTTACTTATAATGCCAACTTAATGTTAAGTAAAGATGGCGATTATACAGATTGGTATGGAAAAAAAGTAAAAAAGGTAACCGATACCGTTGATGGAATTACCGAAACCTACGAAAATGAATTTTACAGAAGTGCAAGCAAAGCTGTATACGAATTGAATGCATCTACAGCTAATCTAACAGAAAAAGACCTAAAAAACCTACGCAAATTAGATTTACAGATTCTAAGAAATACCATCTTCGCCAGGCATGGCTATACCTTTAAAAAGAAAAATTATCGCCAATTTTTTAATCCCGTAGAATGGTATGTACCAGTAACCAATAATGTTGATGGGCAATTAACCGACATAGAGAAAAAGAACATTAAGCTTTTAGAAAGGTTTGAAAAATATGCCGAAGATAACTACGACACTTTTGGAAGATAATTAGGTATACTTATTGATAGCTAAGCTTAAAACTAATAGCAATGAATTTAAATAAGCTAAAAAGCATTTTAAATAGTTTTACCAAAACTGCCCAACAACTGGTTAAGGATAAAAGTAAAACATTAGAAAAAGTACAAGAGGGTTTAAAAAAGGCTGCTACCAACAAAGGTGCACTAAGCAATATTTGGGATCAGTTACAGTTACTTTTTGAACTAGCCAAAGATTATGCAAAAGGTAATTATACTGCGATCTCCAAAGGCTCTATAGTTGCGGTAATTGCTGGTTTGCTTTACTTTATCTCTCCTTTAGATTTAATCCCTGATTTTATCATCGGACTTGGTTTTGTAGATGATGCTTTTGTTTTGAGTTTAGTGTATAAACAGCTTGCAAAGGATTTAGAAAAATATCAAAAGTGGAAGGACAGTCAAAAAACAATTATCCACATCTAATTATCACCGCTTTGGTTAATAATAAAGAAATTTAAACAACTGTTAACAAATACTTTATAGGTTATGCTATTTTTTTAAGCTAAATTTAATTCACTAACCAATAAAGCCTTATGAAAACAGTACATCAAATTTTGAACACCAAACCTACTCAGATTTTTAGTGTTACACCGAGCACTTCGGTTTTAGATGCACTAAAATTAATGACCGAAAAAAACATCAGTGCATTGTTAATAATGGAGCATGATGAACTACTCGGAATCTTTACTGAGCGAGATTATGCTAGGAAGATAATCTTGCATGGCAAATCATCTATAGACACACCAATTAGCGAAGCTATGACCACCAATCCTATAACTGTAAAGCCTACAGATAGTATTGAATTGTGCATGGAACTGATGACAGAAAAACACATCAGACATTTGCCTGTAGCAACCGCAGATCAAGTTGTAGGCATGGTTTCAATCGGAGATGTGGTTAAATTTATCATCGCCGATCAGAAACAGACCATTTCTCAACTAGAAAGCTATATAAATAGCTAATTCAGCTTAAGGATTTTTTGGGTACGGATAGTAAACAAAGTTTGCACCTTCTGGCACTACCACAAAAATGCACATGTAGTTTTCTGGCTTTTTATAGGTTTTTAAAAATTGCTCTTTTTTATCAGGGTGAATAATGCCTTTTTGGATAAACTCCTCTAAGGTAGAAGCTTGGATGGTCCAGTCTGTTTTAAGCTCTTCTTTATTCAAGATCATCTCCCCTATGTTAACCTCGTGTTGGTGCGCAATAAAAATAGGGTTGGCAGAAATTCCTTCAACCATAATTTCTACAGCAACTTCTTTAATCGAATCAGCATATAATGTAAGATCTTTCTCTAAACTAATTAATGGACTTTTTTTCTTCTCTTTATTCTCTCCATTTCCATCTTGACTTAAATTTCCTAATAATTCTTCGGCTTCCATATCTTAAAACTTGATCGCTTTTTTAAGGGTAATAAATTTATCATCGGTCAAACTATCGGTTAACAAACCATAACCTGCATCAGTTTTAACCACTCTTTTACTTAAGGGATATTCATCAGCACAAAAATACATACTTCCATCTTTTACCAAATTCCAGGTGCTGTTCTTTAGAGAAAACAAGTTAATGCTTGCCCAGCAACTGCTAAACCACTCTGGCCTCAATAATAATTCTGGTTGTGTATCTCCATCTAAATCTCCAGCTAAGGCCAAATCTGCACCAATTGCATTTTTAAAAGTTAGAACTGGCCATTTTTTATTGCTAAAATAGATATTGATGATGTAGTCCTTTTGTTTATCGCCCATATCATCTGCTATTGGCTTATTCTTAATTACAAAGGCAGTATCTATAGCGTCTAATAACAATGTATCTACCTGTTGCATGGCATAATCAACAGTAAATCTGGCTTTTATCGAATCTGTAGTTGTAGCTGCTTTTTCATCTTGGTTACTACCAGTACAAGCATTGAGCAAAATAACTACCACTAAATAAAAACCAATGTTTTTCATTATTTCAATTGTAATAAAACTACATTTTCTACATGCTGTGTATGTGGGAACATATCAACTGGTTTAATCCGTACCACATCGTACTTTTCTTTTAATAAAGCCAAATCTCTTGCCTGTGTAGCTGCATTGCAACTTACGTACACAATCTTTTCAGCTTCCATCTCCAATAAACGTTCTACCACATCTGTATGCATTCCGGCTCTAGGCGGATCGGTAATCACCACATCTGGTTTACCATGTGTCGCAATAAAATCTGCTGTTAAAATATCTTTCATATCTCCAGCATAGAAAATGGTATTAGCTATACCATTTAATGCCGAATTAAATTTAGCATCTTCTATCGCCGTTGGCACATATTCTATACCAACAACCTGCTTTACGCTACCTGCAATAAAGTTGGCAATGGTACCTGCTCCAGTATATAAATCGTACACCAATTCTTCTCCTTTAAAGCCAGCAAATTCCTTGGTAATTTTATACAGTTCGTAAGCCTGATCAGAATTTGTTTGATAGAAAGATTTTGCACCAATTTTAAACTTTACAGATCCAGCAGCAGAATTATCTACCTGCATTTGCTCAAAAATATGGTCTCTACCAGCATAGGTAATCACTTCCTGATCAAAAATAGTATCGTTTTTCTTTTGGTTAACGATATAAAGTAGAGAAGTAATTTCTGGAAATGAAACCTTTAAATGTTCCATCAAGCCATCAATCTGCGCTTGCTCCGCATAAGCAAAAACCACAGCAACCATCACTTCTCCCGTTGATGAAGTTCTGATGATCAAGTTTCTTAGCGCACCTTCGTGATTGCGCAGGTCATAAAAACTAATATCATTTTTTAAGGCATATTCACGAACCCTTAAGCGCAAACTATTACTTGGTTCGGCTTGCAGGTAACAATGCTCTATATCTAAGATTTTATCGAAACGCAATGGCACATGAAAACCCAAAGCATTCATTTCTCTACCTTCTGCTTCAAACTCCATATCGGTAGCATTTAACCAACGTTTATTAGAGAAAGTATATTCTAACTTATTACGGTAATATCTATTTACAGCAGAACCTAAAATTGGCTCCATTGATGAAGTATCAATTTTTGCCAAACGTTGTAAAGCTGCCTCAACATTTTTCTGTTTAAAACTGAGCTGTGCACTGTAATCCATATGTTGCCATTTACAACCACCACAAGTACCAAAATGACTACAGAATGGATCAACACGATGCGTAGAGGCTGTTTGTAAACCCTCAATAACTGCTTCGGCAAAGTTTTTCTTTTTCTTTACCAAACGTACATCAACCACATCGCCTGGAACGGCTTTATCTACAAAAATTACCAATTCATCGGCTTTGCCTACGCCCTTACCTTCTTCTGCAATATCAATAATGCTTAATCCGGTAATCCGAACTGGCTCAGCATTTCTTCTGTTTCTACTCATTGCTGCAAATATAAGAAAAAGAGATGTGAGTAAAGAGATGTGAGATTTGAGACCAGCAAGTTAGAAACAATCTAGCTAATAAAAATTTTTGGCATATCACGCCCTGCCTTCTGGAGAAGGTTAGATAGGCTAAACATTCAACAGGTTAATCTACTTACCAAAAACTTTAAGGATTAATCCAAAAACGCCTTCAACCAAGTTAAAGTTCATGTCAAATTGTTCATCAACCATTACAGATATTTCTAAAACTTCTTTACTCATGATAATATATGTTGATAATTATACAAATATAAGCTAATTTGAACCGAAAACCAAAACGGTATATGTTAATTATTCGTTAAGTTACTGATTGATTTGAAAAGCAAGGCTTAGTGCATCTTTTAATGGGTAGCCCCGCTAATGTTACTGCCGTAAAAAACGGCATTCACGAATATTGGGTTTAGATAAACTGGGACAGTACAAATATTTGGGCTTCGGAATGCAAATCGCTATCTTGAGCGGATGAAGAAAAATCTAGCCCTACTCCTATTTATTTTTACAATGTTAAGTACCCAGGCGCAACAAAAATCTAGCGCCCAACAATTTTGGGATACCTTGAAACAGCATTGTGGGAAAGCCTACCAAGGTGAAGTTACTCAAGGAATGACAGACGATTTTAAAAATGGCCCATTGATCATGCACGTAAGATCTTGCGAAGACGGTACCATAAAAATTCCATTTTTTGTAGGCGAAGACAGATCTAGGACTTGGGTTTTAAAGTTTAAGGACGACCGTATTTTATTGAAACACGATCACAGACATAAGGATGGTACAGAAGATAAAATCACACAATATGGCGGTTTAACTAGCAACAGCGGCCAAGCAAATATGCAAGTTTTTCCCGCAGACCAGCAGACAGTTGATATGTTACCCGCAGCAGCTGGCAATGTATGGTGGATAACAATAGACAAAGATTTCTTCACTTATAACCTACGCAGAATTGGCTCTGAAAGAGTTTTTACCGTAAAGTTTAACTTACCGAGCCCTGTGGCAACCCCTGCAGCGCCTTGGGGCTGGAAAGATTAGTTTTAATAATGATTCCCAATTAAACATCGTTAAAAAAATACAATTCAGTTGGTAGAAAATTAACATAAAGTGCATGTAATATATTAGCAAATTGATGGGGAAATTTAACTATTAGTATAAGTATTTAACAGATTAGCGCTCAATAATTAGGTTTAAAAACTTTGGGAAATTTGGTTTCAATGCAAAAATTAACAGCTAAATGTGCTTGTTTTTTTAGTGCTACAAGCGACGGTAGACCGACGTTAGACCGACGGTAGACGGAGCCTATAAAGAGACAACTAAATTTAGGTCCATATTGAATAATAAAGCTGTAAAGTCAAAGCCAATAATAAGCAATGGTAAACGATTAATTAATTATTCCTATTTTCTTATAGGTTAACAGATCCAAATCATGGTATATCTATACAAAGACATGTTATTTTAGATTAGCGATCTTAAATTCCTATTCAAATTTATAATTCGGAATAACGATCATTAGATTGAAAATCTAATGATACTTTTTCGTGATTACAAATCACGAAGAGCATGATTTGGATTGAAAATCTTACGATATTGGCATCGTGATTACAAATCACAAAGAGCATGGATGTTTCGGTTGGTGAGACACCCACCGATAAGAGCATGACAATTTAGATTTCTCCGGCTACGCCGTTCTGAATGACGAAAACTACAAAGCCGCCTTCACCAAATAAGGCAATAATTCTTTTTGGAAGGTTACGAAATTCTTGCGAACATCTGCGTCGCTAACCGAAGTAAAGGCAAATGAGAACACAATGCTTTTACTTGCTTTTAATAGAAATGCCAATCCACCACGACGAGCTGGGTTCTTTTTAAAATGATCTAACTCTAAGTATGCTGAAAGCAACAATGCTTCTAACTGATCAGAAAGATGTTTTAAAAATTCTTGCGAGTTCGCATTTTCACGCACAAAATCCCAACCAATAAATTCATTACAAACTGTATAAGATAAACGGCAGGTTTTCATTACCAAAGCTTTTAAATGTTCTTCTTCGTTAGCATACTGCACTTTATTACTTAAAATTTCATGAAGGTTTACATCCAGATAATCCATTAAAATGGCATCTAAAACTTGTTCTTTACTATCGAAATATTTATAAATGGTTGCTTTTGCAATTCTTGCTTTTTTGGCAATTTCGTTTACGCTGGTTTTATGGTAACCATATTTTCTGAACAGCTCTTTCGCTGCCCTAATAATACTTTCTTTTATTTTTTCTGGCTCCATTAATTGCTAACGTGAATTGTACCGTTGCTGGCATTGCCAGTAATGGTTACATTATATTGTCTTAGAGATATTTTTGCTGGCGCCTTTACAGGGCTACCATCATAGAGCGAATATTTAGCTCCAGAAACTGGATCTGTAGCTGTTAAATTAGGATCGTCTATAGTAATGGCATTTCTTTGCTCAGGATTAACCGTACTACAACGATCATAAGCCATGTAAGCATTGTCCGCCCTGCGGTAAATAATGATACCCGCAACGCCATAACCAGTTAAACTTACTGCACCCCCTGCAGTGCTCAATCTACTTAATCTTGGGTCTGTTAATGGCGAATTGAAATTTACGGCAACATTTGGCACTAAGCTGTTCTCCTTAGCACAAGAAGTGCCAAGAATTAGTATAAACAAAATGCCAATGATACTCCTCATTATATAATTGCTGATTTATATTGTTTTAAGAAACGCACATCATTTTCCGAAAATAGACGCAAATCTTTAATTACATATTTTAAATTGGCTATTCTTTCAATGCCCATACCGAAAGCAAAACCACTATACTTTTTACTATCGATGCCACAATTTTCCAAAACATTAGGATCTACCATACCGCAGCCTAAAATTTCTACCCAACCACTATGTTTACACATTTGGCAACCTTCTCCTTTACAAATGGTACAAGAAATATCCATCTCCGCAGATGGTTCTGTAAAAGGGAAATAAGATGGACGGAAACGTACTTTTGTACCTTCGCCATATAATTCTTGCACAAAATAGAATAATGTTTGCTTTAAATCTGCAAATGAAACGTTTTCATCAACATACAAACCTTCTACCTGATGGAAAAAGCAGTGTGCTCTTGCAGAAATAGCTTCGTTACGGTATACACGACCAGGCATTAGCGCTCTAAATGGCGGCTGACCAGCTTCCATCATACGAACTTGTACTGATGAAGTATGGGTACGCAAAGCGATATCACCTTTTTCGCCTCCTTTTTTAATAAAGAAAGTATCTTGCATATCTCTTGCCGGATGTTCTTCTGGAAAGTTTAAAGCCGAAAAGTTATGCCAATCGTCTTCAATTTCAGGACCTTCTGCTACACTAAAACCAAGTTTGTTGAAAATTTCAATAATCTCTCTTCTCACCAACGCCAAAGGATGACGAGCACCGATCTCAAATCCTTCACCTGGCAAAGTCATATCCAGTGCAGACTTCTCTGTTTGCTGTTCTGAATTTGCAATAAGTTCGTTTAAAGCTTGATATTTAGCTTCTGCTAATTGCTTAAACTCATTTAAAACCTTACCTAAGGTTCTCTTTTCTTCGGGAGACACCGCTTTAAACTCATCAAAAATATCTTTGATAATGCCTTTGGTTCCTAAAAAACGAATACGAAATTGTTCCAGCTCATCGGCACTTGTAGTGTCAAATGCATTGATCTCTGCGGTATATTGTGTGATCTGGTCTTGTAACATGCTGCAAAGATACAGCATTTTAAAGAAATATTTTACAGCTTACGAGTCTATAAATGAACTTGAAACGTATTTATTACAAGAAAATGAACTACAATACCGCTTTGGTAATGCTTGAACATTTGCAAATTCGATTGATGTTTTACTTTAAATTGGCATTAAAATAAGTAACCACTTCTTTAAGTACCAAATCAAATTTACCAGTAAATTCATGGTCTGCACCTGCAATTTGCACAAATTTATTAGGTACGCTTAGGCTGTTCAGTTTTGTTGTAAATGCATTAAAAGTTGCCCTACCTTGTTTAGGTAATCCACCCACATCATTCAGCTCTGGAAATATATTTAATGTGGGAATTTTCTGAGTATCATTTGCTACGTATAATGGGCTAATTGCTTTGTAATGTTGGTCATTAGCTGTACTAACCTCGTAACCAGTATAGCGATAACCTCCTTCTAATAAAAAATCTGGCAATAAGTAACTGAAAAACGGGATATCTGTAAAAGTTTGATCTAATGCTCCAGCCAAATTAGCTACCACTTTCACTTTATTTGTATTTCTAGCATCATAGCTATATAACAACGCTAAGGTTGCGCCAGCGCTGTGCCCAGCTAATGCAATTTTACTTTCACTTACCTGCCATTCTTTTGCATGTGCAATGGCATAATCTATAGCCAAACTTACATCGCTAACCTGATCTTTAATTTTAACTGCACTTTGCATATGCCTAACAGGAGAATCATAAAGTCCGGTTGCATCTACCAATCTGTAATTGATGTTTATAACTGCAAAATCATTTCTTACCAATTCTTTTACTAATGTGGTGTAATCGTCTTTATCTCCACCAATAAAACTTCCACCATGTGCAAAAATAACCAAACCAGTATTCGAGGTTCTATTTGCTGGCAAGTATACATCCATATTTTGTAATGCACTTGCACCATATTTTACATTTAATGTAGTTTTGGCTTCGGTTACAACTTTTGGAGTTTCAACAGTATCTTTTTTACAAGCAGAAAATGTGATGGAGATAAATGCTATTAGTACAATGGTTTTTGAAAAAATCTTCATTTAATAGATGGGTTAATTAACTTAAACAGTTAAAGTTAGTACTTCTAACGAAAAAAAGGAGATAAAAATATCCCTATCTTATTTTAAACCATTTTTTGAAGAATACCCACGCTATCAATATAAAAATAGCTGCAATTACAGCTGAGCCATAACTGACTAAAAAATAGAGAGGAATATTTAAAATACAATTTAAAACTCCAAAAATGATAATTGAGAGGATGGTTATTCCCAACAAGAAAACAGCAACAGTTAGCAAAGTAAAAATACCTTCGCTTCTTTCGGGCTGCCATAAGGGCAAAACAGAAACGGTACAAAGGGCAATAAAAAAGCAATAATTATTAAAATATAGTTGGGCATTATTTTAATAATTATTGCTTAATCAATTCTATTTAGAAGTTAAATTACGCCTAATTCTTTACCAACTTTGGTAAATGCGGCAATTGCTTTATCTAAGTGATGCTGTTCGTGACCCGCTGATAACTGCACACGAATTCTAGCTTTCCCTTGTCCTACTACCGGATAGAAAAATCCGACTACGTAAATACCTTCGTCTAACATCCTTGCTGCAAAATTCTGCGCAATTTTCGCATCGTACAACATTACCGGTACAATTGGATGAAAACCTGGCTTGATATCAAAACCAGCAGCAGTCATCTTTTCGCGGAAATATTTCGTATTACTTTCTAATTTATCTCTAAGTTCTGTAGTGTTGCTTAGCATATCTAAAACAGCAACAGATGCACCTGCAATTGCTGGAGCCAGGGTATTTGAGAATAAATATGGACGAGAACGTTGGCGTAGCATGTCGATGATTTCTTTTTTACCAGAAGTAAATCCACCAGATGCGCCACCTAAAGCTTTACCCAAAGTACCTGTAATAATATCTATACGATCCATTACATCGAAATGTTCATGCGTCCCTCTACCAGTTTTACCAATAAAACCTGTGCAATGCGATTCATCAATCATTACCAATGCTTCATACTTATCTGCTAAGTCACAAATTTGGTCTAATGGTGCAACAGAACCATCCATAGAAAAAGCACCATCGGTAACTATAATTTTATGGCGACAACCCCCTGCAGCAATTAGCTGTGCTTCTAGATCTACCATATCCGCATTTTTATAACGGAAACGCTGTGCTTTACACAACCTTACACCATCTATAATTGAAGCGTGGTTCAATTCATCAGATATAATTGCATCTTCCGCATTAAAAAGCGGTTCAAAAACTCCACCATTGGCATCAAAAGCCGCAGCGTATAATATCGTATCCTCTGTGCCTAAAAATTCTGATATTTTAGCTTCAAGCTCTTTATGTATATTTTGTGTACCACAGATAAAACGTACTGAAGACATTCCATAACCATAATCATCTATAGCTTGTTTTGCTGCTGCAATTACTTTGGGGTGAGACGACAAGCCCAAATAATTATTTGCACAGAAATTTACTACTTCGGCTCCAGAACTTACTTTAATGTCTGCACCTTGTGGTGTTGTAATAATTCTTTCACGTTTAAATAATCCGGCATTTTCTATTTCTTCGAGTTCTTTCTGTAGAACAGGCTGTAATGTTTTATACATATTTATTTTATTAAGGATGCAACCATTTGATTAAAAATTTGCTCTACAAATATAATATATTAGCTCTTAACAAACTTTAACAGTTTATTTGCGTTTATTGCTAGGCTATATTTTACCTTTATCTTATATATGAAGAATATCTATCTTTTTCTTACGCTCAGTTTAGCAATTTTTAGTTCTGCTTCAGCGCAGCATCAAATTACAGGTAAAATTACAGATTCTAGTGGAGAAGCTATCCCTTTTGCTTCTGTTTATATTAAAAACACCAATAAAGGAGTTTCGGCAAATGTGGATGGCGCATATAGTATCACTGTTGATAAAGGCAGTGTAATCTTAATGTACAAAGCTATTGGTTATAAATCTGCAGAGAGAACCGTTACCATTAATGGTAATGTTATAGCCAACCAAACTTTAGCCACAGAAAGTTATACTTTAAAAGGGGTTGAGGTTAAATCTAATGCAGAAGATCCAGCTTATGAGATTATTAGACAAGCTATAAAAAACAGAAAAAAACACTTAAATGAGGTTAGTGAATTTAGTACTGATGTTTATATTAAAGGATTACAAAAACTAGTTGGCGCACCAAAGAAATTTTTCGGCTTTGATGTACAGAAAACCCTTGAATTAGACACCAATAGAAAAGGGATTTTATACCTGTCAGAATCGCAATCAACATTTAGTTTTAAACGCCCAAATAAGGTTAAAGAATTAATGGTATCATCTAAGGTATCTGGAAACAACAATGCTTTTAGTTATAATAAAGCATCCGATATGATTATCAATTTCTATGAAAACTTACTTTTAGAAGGTAGCGGACTGAGCTCACGCAGCTTTGTATCCCCAATTGCTGATAACGCCATGTTCTATTATAGATATAAATTACTTGGTTCTACTGAGGAAAATGGAATTACAATAAATAAAATAGAAGTTATCCCACGTAGAAAAAACGACCCCGCTTTTAATGGAGTTATTTATATTGCCGATGATAGCTGGCGCTTGATGGGCACGAATGTATATTTAACCGAAAGTGCAGGAATAAACTTTGTAGACACCTTAAATATCAGTCAGGAGTTTAACAAAGTAGAGAAAACTTATCTTCCATCTAATATGAAGTTCCAGTTTAAAGGAAATGTAATGGGCTTTAAATTTGAGGGTTATTATGTAAGTATTTACAGTAACTATAACATCATCCCCAACTTCCCTAAAAACTATTTTACTGCAGAAATTTTAAAAATAACCAAAGCCGTTAATAAAAAAGATTCGTTATACTGGATGAATAACCGCCCAATTCCTTTAACAGAAGAAGAAAAAGAAGATTACGTTAGAAAGGACAGTATTGCCTTACGCAAAACATCTAAACACTATTTAGATTCATTAGAAAAAGAAAACAACAAGTTTGGGATCGGAAAACTGATAATTTCAGGTTATTCTATAAACAATAGATACGACAAAAAGTATCTTTATTTTGATCCGCTACTAACTTCAGTATTTTTTAATACCGTTGAAGGTGTAGGGCTAAAGTATGGCGTTACTTATCGAAAGGTATTAGAAGAGCAAAGGAGTTTTAGTATTAGACCACAAGTAAGGTATGGTTTTTCTAACCAGATGTTTACCGGAAATATTTCAGGATCTTATTCTTACAACCCTTTAAAAAGAGCAACTATCAGCGCAAGTTTCGGCTCAGATATCGCTGACTTAAATCGTTATGGTTCAATGAGCTTACGTTCTAATGCCATCAACAGTCTTTTATTCGAAAGAAATCTTTCTAAATTTTATAAAAAGGAGTTTGCTAACATTACCAGCTCAAGAGAAATTGCAGACGGTTTACAAGCGACTGTAAGTGTTGACTTTGCCAGAAATTCTACCTTAAAAAACACCAATCTTTATACATTTAAAGATAGGCCAGATGAAGAATACACATCTAACAATCCTTTTACACCAACTGTAGAAACTCCCCTGTTTCCAACGCATAACGCATTAAGTATATCTGCAGGTTTAACCTACACCATTGGTCAGAAATATACGACTACACCTTATGCAAAAAGGTATGAAGAATCAAAATATCCACGCTTTAACCTAAGTTATAGAAAAGGAATAAGTGGCATTTTAAATAGCGACGTTGATTACGACTTGCTAAGTTTTGAAATTTATCAACAAACCATAAGCGCTGGTTTATTAGGTTATTCTAGCTTTGCTGTTGGTGCTGGTAAATTCTTGAACAACAATGTTGTATACTACCCAGACAGCAAACATTTTAGGGGTAATAACTCTACGCTATTTCCTCCGAACTTGAGGAAGTTTAGATATTTAGATTTTTACCAGTACGCTACTGATAGGCAATATGCAGAAGCACATTTCGAACATAACTTTGCTGGCTTTCTGATCAATAAAATCCCATTGTTGCGCAAACTTAAATTAGAAGAAATTGTAGGTATCAATTACCTTACACAACCCGATAAAAAGAATTATAAAGAACTTTATTTTGGCGTAGAAAGATTTGGTTTTGGTGTAAGTTACGGCTACGCTTATGACGGCAGTAAAAAAGTAGACCAAGGGTTTAGAATTACCTATAGTTTCAATGTATTTTAGATTTAATAATTAATTGATGCCAAATTGTTATCTTTGCAAGCGTTAAACGCCGTTTGCAGCGGTATCAATGAATTATGAAATACAATACCCTACTTTATTACTGCTATTCTCCAATAGCTGATGCAGAACAATTTGCAGCAGACCACTTAACATTTTGTAAATCTTTAGGCTTAGTTGGCCGTATTATTGTTGCCGAAGAAGGTTTAAATGGAACCGTTTCTGGCACAAAAGAAGCTTGCGATGCCTACATGAAACATGTAAAAGCAGACGAACGTTTCGCTAAAACTGATTTTAAGATTGATGAAGTTGAGGAACCTTCTTTTATTAAAATGCACTGCCGTTACAAAGCCGAAATTGTTCACTCAGGCTTACGCGATACCAGCATTATCAATCCAAACGAAAAGACTGGAAAATACTTAGAACCCACAGAATTTAGCGAAATGTTAGATCGTGATGATGTGGTGGTATTGGATGTACGCTCGAATTATGAGCATAACCTGGGTAAGTTTAAAAATGCAGTAACACTTGATATTGAAAATTTCCGTGATTTCCCAGATCAGATTGATGCCCTGGCTAAATACAAGGATAAAAAAATAATGACTTATTGTACCGGCGGTATTAAGTGCGAAAAAGCATCAGCATTGCTATTGCACCATGGTTTTACAGATGTTTATCAATTACACGGCGGCATTATTAAATATGGCAAAGAAGCAGGCGGTAAAGATTTTGAAGGTAAATGTTATGTTTTCGATAATCGTATCGCTGTTGATGTAAATTCGGTAAACCCAACTATTGTATCTGTTTGTTACAATTGTGGCACTACAACACCAAAGATGATCAACTGCGCTAATCCAGAATGTAATGAGCACATTACCCAATGTGATGAATGTGGAGATACTTTGCAAGGTTGTTGCTCTGAAGTATGTACTACCCATCCAAGAAAAAGACCATATGATGGTACCGGTTATTACGTAAAAGTTCCACAGCCTGTAAAAGCATAATTTATTGTTGAAAAGCAAGGTTTGGCATTTTATAGGTTTAGCAAGCCCTGCCATCCTACCTACTGGCAGACCAATGTGATTAAGTTAAGAAAATTGTGTCAGTCTGAGTTTGTCGAAGATCTTCCTTAAAAAGTAGAAAAATAAAAAATAGCTGTCCTTCGACACCAGCCACGGCTGGCAAGTGCTCAGGATGACATTTTTTTTATTTATCTCCTTGACTTAATACCATTGACCACAGGTACTGCGCTTCAAATATATTAAGCTCATATTTACGTATCTTAGTTATTAATATTATTTTGCAACAATTGTAGTTATACAATTAACTTAAATGAAAAACAGTTACACCAAATATGTTATAGCTTTTATTACCTTTTGCTTTAGTTCACTTCAGCTTTTTGCAAGTGATATCCAGAGTATTGGTGTTCCCTATGTGCAAAATTATCCAAAATCCATTTATCTATCTGGCAACCAAAATTGGTCTATAGCCAAAGATAAAAACGGAATAATGTATTTTGGAAATGCCGAAGGCCTATTAACCTACGATGGAAAATATTGGCAACAATACAAAATGCCAAACCGCCAAATTGTACGCTCTGTAGCAACAGGTAACGACGGATTAATCTATACAGGCAGTTTCGGAGAATTTGGTTATTGGTCTTACCAAAACAAAAAGCTCACTTATACTTCCCTAGTAAAATTAATCCCAAAAGAACATAAATTAACAGATGAGATTTGGAAAATTTATGTAATTGGAAAGAAAGTTATATTCCAATCTTTCTCTACCATTTTTATTTACGAGCATAAAAAAGTAGCTGTTGTAAAAGCTCCAAATCCTTTTTTATTTCTACATCGGGTTGGCAACAAAATTTTCGCCGAGTCAATAGGCAAAGGACTATTTGAGCTAAGAGGTAACAGTCTTTTACCAATACCAGGTAGCGAAATTTTGGGTAATACAGGAGTTTTATCCATCTTACCTTATAAAAGCAATAGTTTTATTATTGGTACAGGAAAAAATGGCCTCTTCATTTATGATGGCATCACTTTCACTCCATTTTTAAGTGCTGCAAATAGTTTTCTTAAAACTTTCCAACTAAACAATGGGGTTAAAATATTAAATAAATACTATGCCTATGGCACTATTTTAAACGGACTAATCATTATTGATGAAAACGGAAAAATTGTTCAACGCATTAACAAATCTAGTGGGCTGCAAAACAATACCATTTTAAGTTTGTATGCAGATGACGAGCAAAACCTTTGGGCGGGTTTAGACAATGGCATAGACAGGATAGAACTTAATTCGCCACTGTACTTTTATTTTGATAAAGCAGGGCAATTTGGCACAGTTTATTCTAGCTTAATCGTTAAAAACAAAATCTATCTCGGCACCAACCAAGGTCTATTTGTTAGTCCATGGAATCCAGAGAATGGAAATCTTCTTAATTCTTTTGATTTTAAGTTTATTGCCAACTCCCAAGGACAAGTTTGGGACTTAAGTGAAATAGATGGGCAGTTAATTTGCGGACATAATGATGGTACCTTTCAGATTGTTGGAGATCGGATGGAGAAACTTTCCAATATCAGTGGAGGTTGGACTATAAAGAAACTAAACTCTAATCCCAATTATTTAATACAAGGAACTTATACCGGACTTGTAATTTTCATTAAAGATGCAGCCGGAAATTGGAAATTTAGCCATAAAGTAACCGATTTTGGAGAGCCTTCGCGGTATGTTGAGCAAGATAATAAAGGAGATATTTGGGTAAGCCATGCCTACAAAGGTTTGTATAAGCTAACATTAAGTGCTGATTTAAAGAAAGCTACGAATATTAAATATTTTGATGAAAAAAATGGTTTAAAAGGCAACTTCAATGTCAACATCTTTAACTTAGAAAATAAGATTGTCTTTGCATCAGATTCTGGCTTTTTGGCTTATGATGAGATTAGTAATAAGTTTACCAAGTATGAATCCTTAAATAAAAGCTTAGGCAGTTTCAAATCTTCTAATAAAATCATTAATGCAGGTTTGAAAAAGTATTGGTTTATTAACCACGGAAAAATGAGCTTGGTAAATCTTAAAGAACCAGGAAAAATAGCGATCGATTCGAGCAGGTTTAGCATCTTAGATGGAAGAATGGTGCAGTACTACGAAAACATCAGCCAGATTAGCGACAAAATTTACCTAATCAGTGTGGATGATGGTTTTGTGATTTATAATGCCACTAACATCGAAAACGAGCGTAATATCCTAAAACTTCCTTCTGTACTCATCAGGAAAATTGAAGACATTACCGATAAGTACAGTCTGCTAACAGAAGATGCCAATAACCAAGAAGCTATTAAAATACCTTTCGGAAGAAACAATATCCGTATTTCTTTTGCACTACCCTATTACAGGCAGTCGAAAGTTAAATTCCAATACTTTTTAGAAGGATATTCTAAACAATGGTCTGATTGGACGCCTGCTAGTCAGAAAGATTTTACTAATTTAAGTCGAGGCACCTATGTTTTTAAAGTTCGCGCAAAAGTAAATGAAGAGGCCACTAGCCGGATTACCAGCTTCGAGTTTGTAGTTTTACCACCATGGTATGGCAACAATTGGGCAATTGTATTTTATGCTTTGATAGGTGTAATAGCACTTTTTGCTGGAAAAAGAATTTACGAAGCTAAATTGGGCAAAGACCAAAAAGCAATTACTTTAAAATTGCAAGCTGAGAAAGAGGAATTTCTAAAGAAGGAAGCAGAAGCTACAGAGAAACAAATCATCAAATTACAAACCGAAAAGCTGCAGGCCGAACTGGCAAGTAAAAACAGGGAGTTGGCAAATTCTGCAATGAGTTTAGTTTATAAAAACGAATTGCTACAGAAAATTAGTGAAGAGATGACCAAGCTTAAAGACGAGAATGGCAAGCGACTTTCTGAAGATCAGTTACGAAAAATACAAAAAGTTATTGATGATGGAATGAATGACGAACGTGACTGGAATTTATTTGAGAAAAGTTTCAATGAGGCGCATGAAAGTTTCTTTAAAAAGCTGAAATCAAACCATCCAGATCTTGTTCCGAACGACTTAAAACTCTGTGCCTATTTGCACATGAATATGAGTAGTAAGGAAATGGCTTCGCTATTAAATATATCCCTCAGGGGTGTAGAAATACGCCGGTATCGTTTGCGTAAAAAACTCGAAGTTCCGCATGATAAAAACTTAACCGAGTTTTTAATGGAGCTCTAGCACTACATCATTACCTCTCATAACTCATTTTTATACACTACACGCCGATAACATGAAATCTGATTTGTAGTACAACTAATTTTGTTGTTATAAAGCTAAAATAGCTGTTTTTATACCAAAAATCGAATTTATCTACTAGTATGTGAAGGTGCAATTTCTTGCCTTGATGTATTAATGTATAGGTACACATACTTGCACATCCCAAACAAAAGCTGAAAATTAGAGTAATCAAATAATCAAATATAATCAGCAGTATGAAAAAAATCTTTACAAAATTTTCTGTACTAACTCTACTTTGTTTGCTTTTATTAAACGTTGCAAATGCCCAAAACATAACCGTTTCGGGTAATGTAAAAGATGATGGTAATTTAGCCATGCCTTTTGTAACGATAACCGTAAAAGGAACAAACCGTGCAGTAGAAACAGACATTAGTGGTAACTATACTATCGGGGCAGCAGCCGACGCAACTTTAGTATATTCTTTTCTTGGATACACTACTCAAGAAGTGCCAGTTAACAACAGAACAAAAATTGATGTAACCTTAAAATCAGACACTAAAAACTTAGAACAAGTTGTGGTTGTCGGGTACGGTACACAGAAAAGAAAAGATGTTACGGGTGCTATTTCTAGCGTAAGTGGCGAAGACATTGCCAAAATGCCAGCAATTAACCCTTTAGCCTCACTTCAAGGAAAAGTTGCAGGTTTAACTGTAGTTAACTCTGGTGGTGCTGGTTCACAGCCCGTTATTCGCATACGTGGTATTGCCAGTACAAATAATGCTACACCTTTATATGTAGTAGATGGATTTATTCAAGATAACATTGATTATCTAAATCCAGCAGACATCGAATCTATTGATTTATTAAGAGATGCATCTTCATCAGCTATTTATGGTTTAAGAGGTGCTAATGGTGTAATTGCAATTACCACTAAAAGAGCGGCAAAAGGGCAAACTCGTGTTAATTTTACTAGTAATGTTGGTATCCAAAAGGTATTAAACAAAATTGCCGTTACGGATGCCGAAGGTTTTAAAAAATTATATTCTGCGCAGTTAAACAATATAGGTGCTGCTCCGTATGACTTTAGCAATTATAACGGCAATACAGATTGGCAAGATCAAATATTTCAAACTGCGGTCATTAACAGTAATAGTTTAACATTTTCTAATACAGGAGAAAAATCGACTACGTTAATCAACTTGGGTTATAATAACCAAGAGGGTGTAATGAGGTACAATGAGTATCAAAAATTTGTTTTAAGGTTAAGTGAAGAGATTAGAATCACTGACAAATTTAAAGTAGGTGCAGATTTAACCGGATTTCATGCTACTTCTCAGGGCTCAGGTGCTAGTTTAAACAACGCAATTTGGGCAGCTCCTATTGTTCCTATAAAAACAGATGATTTCACTTATTATGCAATGCCGGTTTTGCAAAGAGCACAAGTAGGCAACGTTGTGGCAGCAATGGAAAGAAATAAAAATACATCCATCAATAAGGCGTTAAGTTTTAATGGAAGTATTTTTGCTGAATTAAAAATCCTTAAAGATTTCACTTTAAAATCTACACTTTACGCTCGCTATGGTTATGGATATAACAGAGGCTACAGCCCTCCTCCTTTCTCATTCATAAATGTCGGAGAAAATGGTGGTCCTACTACCATTGTTAAAGATAACCAATTCCGTTCTTCTATAAGCCAAGGTCAATCTGAAGACCATAGGTATCAGCAAGATCACACACTTACCTACGACAAATCTCTTGAAGGAGGTCATCGTTTATCAGCAATGATTGGTTTTACCTCTTTACGAATTGCTAGCTCTAACGTGAGTGCATCTCGTACAGATAGTACACTAATTGTACCAGGCGATCCAGATTTATGGTACATTGGTTTAATTAATGCAAATAACATCATGAGTAATGGTGGCGGCGGTAATGAAGAAACAAATGCTGGTGCTTTTGCAAGATTGAGTTATGCTTATAAAGATAAATATTTATTCAATGGTACAATTCGTAGAGATGGTAGCTCAAGGTTCGCACCAGAAAACAGATGGGGAACTTTCGGTAGCGTTGGTTTAGGCTGGGTTGCTAGCGAAGAAGATTTCTTTAAAGAAAACATTAAGGGCCTTAATTACTTTAAAATCCGTGCATCATTTGGTAGATTAGGTAACTCGAATGGCGTTCAACCAAATCTTTACCAGCTAGGTTTAACAACTGGTCAAACTGCTATTTTTGGTGATAATGTGTTTACTGCAGTAGATCAAGCTTACTATCCAGATCCAAATTTACGTTTCGAGATTATTCAAGGAATTGATTTAGGATTTGATTTACGTGCTTTTAACGATAAATATAACGCAGAAATCAATTTATACGATAAAAAAACAGATGGTCTTTTAACCAGTTTCCCTTTAATTGCAGGCCAACGTCCTTTCTTTACCAACTTAGGTGAAGTGAACAATAGAGGTATTGAGGTTACTATGGGTTGGACAGATAAAATTGGCAAAGATTTAACTTTTAATGTTTCTGGTAATTTCAGTTACAATAAAAACCGCGTTAAATCTATCGGTAACAATATAGATTTTCAGATCACTGGAAATAGTGGGGTAAACTTAACCAACACAGGTCAATCAATTGGTTACTTTTATGGTTACAAACAAGTTGGCATCTATCAGTCTTTAGCAGACTTAGAGAGAATGCCAAAATTAACCAACTCTTTGGTTGGAGATATTGCATATGCTGATTTAAATGGTGACGGGGTAATCACTCCACTGGATAGAACTTATTTAGGGACTCCATTTCCTCCATATAGCTTTGGTGTTAGTTTATCATTAGGCTATAAAGGTTTTGATGCTTTAATAGAAGGGCAAGGCGTAGCCGGAAACGAAATTTATACACAACGTAGAACATCAAACTTTGCACCTTTGAATTATGAGAGCAATAGGCTTAATGCATGGACAACTGCAGGAAGCACTAATGTTGAACCAATTTTAGATAATACCCGTGGTAACAATTATCTTTTCAGCACTCATTATTTAGAGCCGGGAGATTACTTTAGGTTGCGTACAGTGCAATTCGGATATACTTTTGGCGCTAATACATTAGCAAAAGCTGGCATCCAAAAATTAAGATTATTTCTAAGTGGACAAAATATCCAAACTTGGAGCAAAGTAACAGGATATACTCCTGAAGCGCAAATTGGAAGTATTTTAGGTGGTGGAGCAGATAATGGTATTTATCCTGTACCAGCTGTATACACTTTTGGTTTAAACGTTACTTTTTAATTTTAGAACATTTAATTTACATAAAATGAAAATATTTAATAAAAGAAATATCTGCTTAGCAATTGGTGCTATTAGTCTTATTTCTATCAACTCTGGATGTAAAAAGTTCTTAGATACACAAAGACAAGGAACTTATACAGCTGATAATTATCCTTATCCTCAAGGAGGAACACCATACGATACTTACTTGTTCTCCGCTTATAATGCACTAAGGGCATACAATTATGTATCAGATGGTTTTATGGTAGCAACTAGTATTAGAAGTGATGATGCTGATAAAGGAAGTACGCCTACTGATGGTGGTGCAGATGTTATTGGTATGGATGATTTTCCAGCCTTAACTAACGGAAGGGTAAATTCACTATATACAGAATATTTTACCATGATTAATAGATGTAATACTATCATTGATCAGGTACAAAATAACACTGAGATTGTGGCTTCTCCGGAATCTAAATTACAAGCTGAGGCTGAAGCTAGATTTTTAAGGGCATACTCCTACTTTGTTTTAGTAAGGTGTTATGGCAAGATCCCTAAAATTGATAAAGTTTTAGCAGTAACGGCAAATATACCTCAAAGTAGCGTAGAAGAAATTTATGCATTTATAGAGAGTGATTTAATTTTTGCAGCAGCTAATTTGCCCATCAATTGGGACAAAAAATTTGCAGGAAGATCATCTAAAGGTGCTGCCAACGGTATCTTAGCTAAAGTATATTTATATCAGAAAAAATGGGGCATGGCAATGGCAGCGGCAAATGCTGTAATGATGTCTGGCCAATATGATCTATCTGTAAATTATACCACAATTTTTGGCGAATCTGGCGAAAACAGTAAAGAATCAATTTTCGAAATTCAGGGTACAGCAAGTGCTACCGTACCTACAGCTAATGGTATTCAATATGCGAGTATCCAAGGAACTAGAGGAAATACCAATGAATGGAATAGAGGTTGGGGATGGAATATGCCAAGTGCTACTTTAGAAGCTGCATATGAGCCAAATGATCCTCGTAGAAACAGAACTATTTTATATTCAAGTCAAGCTGGAGCACCACGTACAACTATCTACGGACAAGCGGCTCCATTTTATCCAACCGAAGTGCCAAATACAAAATACAATGGAAAGGTATTGGCAAATCCATCTTTTATTGCTCAATACAATAGCAGAAGTGGTTGGTGGATGAACGTAAGAATTCTTCGTTACGCTGATGTGGTTTTAATGTATGCAGAAGCAGCTAATGAATTAGGTGGCTCAACCAATATCAGCAATGCTTTGGCAGCTGTAAATAGCATTAGAGCTAGGGCAAGAAGAGATTTACCTACAACAGCTCCAGCTGGTTCATTGCCAGATTTAGATATAACTGATCAATCTGTCTTACGTAATGCTATACGTCAGGAAAGAAGAGTTGAATTGGCCATGGAACATGAGCGTTTCTTTGACATTGTTCGTTGGGGTATCGATGTTGAAGCAATGCAAGCTGCAGGAAAAAACAATTATAATCCCGCTCGCGACAGACTTCTACCTATCCCACAACAACAAATCGATTTAAGTAAAGGCGTTTTAATACAGAACCCAGGCTATTAAATATAAAAACATCAAAATGAAAAATTGGATCAAAATATTTACCAAACAAAGTGCCATTCTTATTGCACTTTGTACTATTACTTTATTTAATGCTTGCTCAAAAGATGGTAATCCAAATGGGCTTCCAGATGCAAACTCAGCAGAATATAGTCGCAAGCCAAACCCTGGGGTAATCAAAATTTTAGCTATTGGAAATAGTTTTTCTGAGGATGCTATCGAAAGTAATTTATATGAACTTGCAAAAGAAAAAGGGATTAAAATCATTATCGGTAACATGTATATCGGAGGAGCATCATTAGCTAACCACAAAACTAATTTAGAGCGTGGGACCCCAGCTTATGAATACAGAAAAATTACGGAAGATGGAGTTAAGAAGAACATTACAAAAGTTTCTTTAGATCAAGCCATTCAAGATGAGCAATGGGATTACATTAGCTTTCAACAAGTTAGTCAAAACTCTGGTCAATTAGAAACAGTTCAAGCATCTTTACCAGCAGTATTCAACTACGTAAAATCTAAAGCAACTAATCCAAATGTAAAATACGTTTATCACCAAACTTGGGCTTATGCTCAATTATCAGATCACGAAGGTTTTGCCAATTATGGCAAAAATCAAATGACGATGTATAATGCTATCGTAAATGTGTCACAAAAGGTAAAAGACATCGTGCCAATAAACATCATCGTACCAGCTGGTACAGCTATTCAAAATGGCAGAACGAGTGCTGTCGAAGATGGTTTTACAAGAGATGGATATCATTTAAATATACCACTTGGTAGATACACTGCTGCTTTAACATGGTTTGAAACACTCTTCGGGCAATCAGCAGTAGGTATGCAATTTAAACCAGCTGGTATTTTAAATTTCGAAGCTCTTGTTGCGCAAAACGCAGCACACCTAGCTGTTTTAAAACCTTTCGAAGTTACTCCGATGCTTAATTTCCAAGGTGAAAGTGGACCTTTGTTAGCTCCTGTGTTAATCAATTTTGGCGACAATGCAGTTCAACCCTCTTGGAATAGAGTATCAACGGTTACAGCCGGAACAAAAGTGAATTTAAAAGATAGTCAGGGTAAAGAATATATTGGTTTATCTCTAACCATTACAGAGCGCTTTAATGCCATTAATGGTGATGGACCAGCAGTAACAAACACTCCATTTAATATGCCAGAGCTAGTTTCTAGAAAATCTTTCTTCGGAAATTCAAAAGGTTTATTTAACAATATAATTGTAGCAAAAAGTGTTTTTGTACTATCCGGTTTAGATAAAGCTTTAACATACAATCTATCTTTCTTTGGTGCAAGAGGTGGTGTTAGTGATAACCGTGAGACTAAATATACTGTAGTTGGAACAAATGAAGGTGAAGCAAGTTTAAATACTTCTTCTAATACTTCTAATACAGTTAGTGTAAGCAGTATTAAACCAGATGCAAACGGAAAAATTACGGTAACTGTAACTTCTGGGGCAAATAATAACAATGGCTCAGGTTTTTATTATATTACAGCCGCAACACTTACATCTAATTAATTTATCAAAATCAAAATTAACCTACTCTCATTTTTCTACTGAGGGTAGGTTTATGTCTTTCTAAAATCAAGTCAATCCTATAAGTTTTCAAGCACACAACCATTTTATTATGTTATACAGAATATTTGTTACCCTATTATTTACAATTTCGCTTTTTTCTTCTTGTGCACAAAAAAACGTGGAGGCAATAAAAAAAAATAATCAGGTAACCGATGATTCATTACTTACATTAGTTCAAAAACAAACCTACAAATACTTTTACGAAGGTGCAGAACCAGTTTCAGGTCTTTCTAGAGAGCGTTACCATAGTGATAATATATATCCATCTAACGATAAAGATATTATCGCTACTGGTGCAAGCGGTTTTGGGATTATGGGAACTATTGTTGCTATTGAACGTAAGTTCATCACCAAACAACAAGGTTACGAACACCTAAAAAAAGGATTAGATTTCTTGGGAAAAGCCGATCGCTTTCATGGCGTTTGGCCGCATTGGATGTTACCTTCTGGAAAAGCAAAAGAATTTGGTAAAGGTGATGATGCTGGAGATTTAGTAGAAACTTCTTTTCTTGCACAAGCATTGGTTTGCGTTCGCCAATATTATGCGAACGGGAATGCTGAAGAAAAAGCATTGGCGCAAAAAGCGGATGAATTGTGGAAAGGCATCGATTGGAATTTCTACAGACAAAATAATCAAAATGTACTTTACTGGCATTGGTCGCCAAATTCTGGCTGGAAAATGAACTTCGCCATTACTGGTTATAATGAATGTTTAATCACTTACGTTATGGCAGCTTGCTCTCCTACTCACGGTGTTCCTGCAGAAGTTTATCATCAAGGTTGGGCAAAAAGTGGAGCAATGAATACAAATTTTTCAATGTACGGTCATCCTGTTAAGTTAAAACACAATGTAGTTGGTCAAAGTGTAGGACCACTTTTTTGGGCTCACTATTCGTATTTAGGTTTAAACCCTAAAGGCTTAAAAGATAAATATGCCGATTATTGGGAAGAGAATAAAAGCCATACTTTAATTAATTACGATTATGCTATTGCCAATCCGAAAGGCTTTAAAGGTTATGGTAAAAATTCTTGGGGCTTAACTGCAAGCTACTCTGTTAAAGGTTATGCTGCACATATGCCAGATGAAGATTTTGGTGTAATTAGTCCGACAGCTGCACTTTCATCTTACCCTTATGCACCCAAAGAAAGTATGCAGGTAATTAGAAATCTCTACGAAAACCTAGGCGATAAAGTTTGGGGAGAATTTGGCTTTTATGATGCTTATAGCGAAACTGCAAACTGGTTTCCAAAACGTTACATCGGTATAGACCAAGGCCCAATTGTGGTTATGATAGAAAATGGCAGAACAGGATTAATATGGAATCTTTTTATGAGTGCTCCAGAAATACAACAAGGATTAACAAAACTAGGTTTTACCTACAAAAAATAATATATACCACAAATGAGAAAATATAGCCCCTTATTTTTATTAGCCGCCCTCTTATTCAGCTCAGTTTTTGCACAGCAGAAAAAAACAGTAGATCCTGCACAACAGAAAATGAATACTTTTATCAGCACATTAATGTCTAAAATGACTGTTGATGAAAAGATAGGACAACTGAATTTACCAAGCTCTGGCGATATTACTACTGGCCAAGCTAATAGTTCTGATATCAGCAAAAAAATTAAAGCAGGTCAGGTAGGTGGTCTTTTTAACATTAAAGGTGTAGATAAAATTAAAGCTGTACAGCAAATTGCAGTAGAAAATAGTAGAATGAAAATTCCTTTGCTATTCGGCATGGATGTGATTCACGGCTACCATACGGTTTTCCCAATCCCTTTGGGCATAAGTGCTACCTGGGATATGGCTGCCATTAAAAAATCGGCTCGAATAGGTGCCATCGAAGCCAGTGCAAGCGGTATCAATTGGACTTTCTCTCCGATGGTAGATATTTCTAGAGACCCGCGTTGGGGGCGTATTTCTGAAGGAAGTGGTGAAGATGCGTACTTAGGTTCTCAAATTGCTAAAGCAATGGTAACAGGTTATCAAGGTAAATTACAGGCAAATAATGAAATTTTGGCTTGTGTTAAACACTATGCGCTCTATGGTGCAGGCGAAGCCGGACGAGATTACAATACAGTAGATATGAGCCGTGTAAGAATGTACAATGAATATTTACCTCCGTACAAAGCAGCAATAGATGCCGGTTCGGCTAGTATAATGGCTTCTTTTAACGAAGTTGAAGGTATACCAGCAACCGCAAGTAAATGGTTGATGACTGATGTTTTGCGTAAAGAATGGGGTTTTAAAGGTTTCGTAGTTACGGACTATACCGGTATACCGGAAATGATCGAACATGGTATGGGCGATTTGCAAACCGTTTCTGCATTGGCATTAAATGCTGGTATAGATATGGATATGGTTGGCGATGGTTTCTTAACCACTTTAAAAAAATCATTAGCAGAGAAAAAAGTTACCATCGAACAAATTAACAGTGCTTGCAGGTTAATCTTAGAAGCAAAATATAAATTAGGCCTATTTACTGATCCCTATAAATTTTGCGATCCAACTAGAGCCGCTAAGGAAGTATTTACTCCAGAAAATCGCCAGGTGGCAAGAGAAATTGCAGCAGAAAGTTTTGTATTGTTAAAAAATAGCAATAACACTTTACCTTTAAAAAAATCGGGAACTATTGGTTTAATTGGTCCTTTGGCAGATAATACTGCAAATATGTATGGTACTTGGAGTGTGGCTGCCTTATTGGACCAATCTATTACGGTATTGCAAGGTTTAAAAAATGTGCTAGGTAACAATGCCAAAATCATCACAGCACGTGGTTCTAATTTCTTGGCCGATTCTGTTATGGAACATCGCTATGTGAATGTTCATAACAAAACTTACAAACGCGATCCGAGAACTGAAGCAGAGCTGATTAAAGAAGCCCTAGAAGTTGCCAAAAAATCTGATGTAATTGTAGCCGTAATGGGTGAAGGCTCAGAATTTAGCGGCGAAAGTAGCAGTGTAACTAATATCGAAATTCCGCAAACACAAAAGAACTTATTAAAAGAATTAGCAAAAACAGGTAAACCTGTAGTATTGGTTTTATTTACAGGTCGCCCATTAGCATTAAAATGGGAGGATGAAAATTTACCTGCTATATTAAATGTATGGTTTCCGGGTAGCGAAGCAGGAAATGCTATAGCTGATGTTTTATTTGGCGATATAAATCCCTCAGGTAAATTAACTGCAACTTTCCCACAAAATGTAGGACAAATTCCACTCTATTATGCTCACAAAAACACAGGTAGACCAGAAGCTGGAAAATTCACGAAGTTCCGTTCTAATTATTTAGATGTAACTAATGACCCACTTTACCCTTTTGGATATGGCTTAAGTTACACCAATTTTACTTTTGGCGATATCAAGTTAAGCTCAAATACGCTATTAAGTGGTAAATCGATTACAGCTACCGTTAAACTAACCAACAATGGTAAGTATGATGGCAAAGAAGTGGTACAACTTTACACAAGAGATTTGGTGGGTAGCATAACCAGACCAGTAAAAGAATTGAAAGGTTTCCAAAAAATCAGCTTAAAAGCGGGTGAATCTAAAGATGTCAGCTTTACCATTACTGAAGAAGACTTAAAGTTCTACAATTCTAACTTAAAGTTTGTTGCCGAGCCTGGAGATTTTAAGTTGTTTATCGGAGCAAATTCTAGAGACGTTAAAGAAACCAGTTTTAAACTAGTCAAATAAACCCCAAACCCCTAAGGGGTTTATATAGCTTAATACTAATTATGAAAAGAATAGCATTAATTTTTACGCTTTGTCTACTTATTTCATCAGCTTTTGCACAAGATTTATCTTTATATAAAAAAGAGAATTTTATTGTGGGTACTGATACCATCAAATACAGAATTCTATACCCAGAAAACTTTGATGAAACAAAAAAGTACCCAATTGTTTTCTTTTTGCATGGCAGAGGAGAAAGTGGCAACGACAATCAAAAACAATTAGCTAACGGAGGTAAATTATTCCTAGCCGATAAATTCAGAAAAAGCACACCTGCAATTGTGATTTTTCCGCAATGTGCGGAGAACAGTTACTGGTCTAATGTAGATATCCAAACGGTAAGCGATAAACGTTTTTTCACGTTCATTAAAGGTGGAGAGCCAACAAAATCGATGGCGCTTCTATTAAAACTTACCGATGCTTATGTTAACAAACCTTTTGCCGATAACAGTAGAATTTATGTGGGCGGCTTATCAATGGGCGGAATGGGAACTTTCGAAATTTTGAGAAGAAGAACTAAAACTTTTGCTGCAGCATTTGCTATTTGTGGTGGTGATAATCCTGCAAATGCAAAAAAATATAAAAATGTGCCGTTATGGATTTTCCATGGCGGATTGGACGATGTAGTAAATCCACAGCTTTCTTACAGTGTTTATAGAGAGTTAAAAAGGTTGAGCAATCCACCTAAATATACCATTTATCCAAAAGCGAACCACAACAGTTGGGATGCCACTTTTGCAGAACCAGAGTTAATGCCTTGGTTATTTAGTCATAAGAAGTAAATCACAACCTCGTAGGTTTTAAAAACCTACGAGGTTTAACATTTGAGAAAATCTTCAAATTCTTTATTAATTAGGCGGGACTGAACTAAACGATAAGTGCAGGTTTTGCTCTTCAAAATATTAATAAAAAAGGCTTGAAGAATGTATCTCCAAGCCTTTTTAATCTTTTATAGATTCTTCGCTTCGCTCTGATCCGATAGCTATCGGATGTCAAATATTTATTCAGCCATGTTATGATAGACGGCCTGAACGTCATCATCCTCTTCTAATTTATCGATCAATTTCAAAACATCTAAAGCTTGCTCTTCTGTAACTTCGTGATGCGATAAAGCAATACGCTCTAACTTCGAACTTTTTAACTCAATTCCTTTTTCTTCTAAAGCTTTTTGCAGGGGACCGAAGTTTTCAAAAGTTCCTTGTGCTACCGCAATATCATTTCCCTCTTCATCAGCTTCTACATACAATTCTTCCAAACCAGCATCAATCAATTCAAACTCTAACTCTTCTAAATCTAAATCTTCTGCAGGTACAAACCTAAAGATTGATTTACGATTAAAAACAAAATCTAGCGATCCGGTTTTACCTAATGATCCATCAGTTTTATTGAAATAACTGCGTACATTGGCCACCGTTCTATTGGTATTATCTGTAGCAGTTTCAATTAAAACCGCAACACCGTGTGGCGCATAGCCTTCATAAACAATTTCCTCGTAATTAGCCATCGATTTATCAGAAGCACGCTTAATTGCAGCTTCTACCCTATCTTTTGGCATATTTACAGCTTTAGCATTTTGCATAGCTGTACGTAAACGAGAGTTGGTTTCTGGATGAGGTCCAGATTCTTTAACCGCCATTACAATATCTTTACCGATACGTGTAAACTGAACGGCCATTTTAGCCCAACGCTTAAATTTTCTTTCTTTTCTAAATTCGAATGCTCTTCCCATTTTGTTAGTATTGAGTATTGAGATGTGAGATATGAGACCTTACGCCTTCAACCCTTCATCCTTCCACCTTTATTTTTTTATGATTTATTTCCTCTTTTGTCCCTGCCTGCGGCAGGCAGGTTTCAACTTTAGTCTTTAAGCCCTTAAAGCCTTCCATCCCGCTGACTTTATTATTTCTTTAAATTTAATAACATATCTTCGGTCATTTTCCCCAAATCAAATTCTGGTTTCCATGCCCAATCTTTTCTTGCAAAACTATCATCAATAGATTGCGGCCAACTGTTGGCAATATCCTGACGAGGATCATTTTCGGCGTAAGTTAATTTAAAATCAGGAATATGTTTGCTAATTTCTGCAGCTAGTACCTCTGGTGTAAAACTAACTCCTCCAAAATTATAACTCGATCTAATCGAAATCTGATCTGCTGGTGCATCCATTAATTCAATTGTACCACGAATGGCATCATCCATATACATCATTGGCAGTTCTGTAGTGGCAGATAAAAACGAAGCGTAACTTCCTTTTTTCAAAGCTTCGTGAAAAATATGGATGGCATAATCGGTAGTTCCTCCACCTGGAGCAGCTTTCCAACTAATCAATCCTGGATAACGGATGCTTCTTACGTCTAAGTTATATTTTTGATAATAATATTCGCACCAACGTTCGCCAGCCAATTTACTAATTCCATAAACGGTATTGGGATCCATGGTACAAAATTGTGGTGTATTCTCTTTTGGCGAGTTCGGTCCGAAAACGGCGATTGAACTTGGCCAATATACTTTTGCAGTTTTAAAGATGAGCGCTAAATCTAGCACATTCAATAAACCATTCATGTTCAAATCCCAAGCTAGCTTAGGATTTTGTTCGCCAGTGGCAGATAACAATGCCGCTAATAAATAAACTTGGCTTGGTTTATATTTGGTAAAGATATCCTTTAAAATTTCCTTATCTAAAACGTTAACAAATTCGAATGGACCCGCATTTTTGGTTTCGTAATCTGGCCTGCGGATATCGCAAGCCACCACGTTATCATTGCCATATGCTTTACGCAATGCAGTAACCAACTCTGTACCTATTTGTCCGTTAGAACCTAGCACTAATATTTTTTCGCTCATACATTAAGGATATTTGACAAAGGTAAAAAAATGGAACAAACCTTATAATACATAAAATGATAATTTTTTAAAATTAGTTTGGATTTTGTAAGCTAATTTTTACATTTACTAAAACCTTTTAGTTAAGTAATTAAAGGCTTTTTTTTTTATGTGTCGCAGATACACGTTATAAATTATACCATAGCTTCTTTAAGTGGATATATTTTACCTAATTTAATGGCACAAAACAAATAACCAAAGTATATGGACAGAAGAGAAGCAGTAAAAAGTGTCGCTTTTTTAATTGGCGGTGCTTTATCAGCAACTACAATCGCAACTTTATTCGATAGTTGCAATGAACCTGGAAAAACAAATGGTAAATTATTTACTGCAGACCAAGAAAAACTAGTTGCAGAAATCGCCGATATCATTATTCCTACTACAAAAATGTCTCCTGGAGCTACAGCGGCAAACGTCGGACCATTCATTACCATGATGGTTAAAGATTGCTACCCAGAAGAGGCACAAAAAGCGTTTGTAAAAGGCTTAGAAGACATTGAAACTCGTTCTAAAAAAGATTTTGGGAAATCATTCCTAGCAATTTCCGTTAAAGAAAGAGAACAATTAATAACTAAGGTACGTGATGAAACTGTTGCCGCACAAAAAGCAGAAAAAGACAAAAATGATGCTGCAGCAAAATTAGAGCAAGATACACAGGGTGCCAAACCAGAAAAGGAAAAAGCAGGTAATCCAATGGCTGCCAAAGAAGCACCAAAAACAACGCCTCAGTTTTTTGCCATTGCCAGAGACCTAACCATTCTTGGCTTCTTTACTTCTGAAGTTGGAGCTACAAAAGCCTATGAATTTGTAGAAATACCTGGCCGTTACGATGGCTGTGTTGATCTTAAACCTGGTCAACGAGTTTACGCATAAACCCTATTTATCTCTTACACAAATGAATTTAAATACTAAAGCAACAGCGCAAAATACCTACGATGCCATAGTAGTGGGATCTGGAATTAGTGGTGGTTGGGCTGCCAAAGAACTTACTGAAAAAGGATTAAAAGTTTTACTACTTGAACGTGGTAGAAACGTAGAACATATTAAAGACTATACTACGGCAATGAAAAAGCCTTGGGAATTTGAGCATCGTGGAAAATTGACCGAAGCCCAAAAAGACACCCATCCTGTACAAAAAAGAGATTATCCTTACCAAGAATATAACGAAAGTTTTTGGGTAAACGACTTAGAATGCCCGTATACCGAAGTTAAAAGATTTGATTGGTATCGTGGTTTCCATGTAGGTGGAAAATCTTTAATGTGGGGTCGCCAGAGTTACCGTTTAAGCGACTTAAATTTTGGAGACAACTTGAAAGATGGTCATGGCGTTGATTGGCCAATTCGTTATAAAGACATTGCCCCATGGTACGATTATGTAGAGAAGTTTGCTGGAATTAGTGGCTCGGTAGAAAACTATCCTCACTTTCCAGATGGTCAGTTTTTACCAGCCATGGAAATGAACTGCGTAGAAAAAGTTGTAAAAGAACGGATAGAAAAGAAATACAATAGAGGTCGTATTATGACTATGGGCCGCACTGCAAACTTAACCGTAGAACACGGTGGTAGAGGTAGCTGTCAGTATAGAAATCTATGTAGCCGTGGTTGCCCTTTTGGCGCTTATTTTAGCACACAATCTTCTACCTTACCAGCAGCTGTTGCTACAGGAAATCTTACACTAAGACCTTTTTCTTTGGTTAACGAAATAATTTATGATAAAGAGACTCAAAAAGCAAAAGGTGTAAGAATTATCGACTCTGAAACGATGGAGCATATTGAATATTTTGCAAAAATTGTTTTTGTAAATGGCTCTACGCTTGGCTCTACGTTTTTACTATTAAATTCCACTTCTCCCGAGCATCCAAACGGATTAGGTAATGGAAGCGGAGAATTAGGTCATAATTTAATGGATCACCATTTCCGTTGTGGCGCCTCTGGCCAAGCCGAAGGTTTTGATGATAAATATATTTATGGAAAAAGAGCGAATGGGGTTTACATTCCTCGTTATAGAAATATAGGGAATGATAAACGCGATTATGTACGTGGTTTTGGCTATCAAGGTGGTGCAAGTCGCTCGGGATGGCATAATGACATCGCAGAATTGGCTTTTGGTGGAGATTTTAAGGATTTAATCTCAACCCCAGGCATTTGGAGTATGGGCTTAGGCGGTTTTGGGGAGTCTCTTCCATACCACGAAAACCATGTGTATATTGATAAAACCAAAAAAGATAAATGGGGTCAACCGGTTTTAGCTATCGATTGCGAGTTTAAAGACAATGAGTTTAAAATGCGTAAAGATATGATGAATGATGCGGCAGAAATGTTGGAATCAGCAGGTATCAAAAACGTAAGTACTTACGATAATGGCTCTACACCAGGCATGGCTATTCATGAAATGGGGACAGCTCGTATGGGCCACGACCCAAAAACTTCCGTGCTAAACAAATGGAACCAAATGCATGAGGTTAAAAACGTGTTTGTAACCGATGGTTCATGTATGCCTTCAGCAGCTTGCCAAAATCCATCGCTAACTTATATGGCGTTAACTGCTAGAGCATGTGATTTTGCCGTAAGTGAATTGAAAAAAGGAAACATTTAGAAAGAGGAAAGCTTAAAGTATAAAGCATTAAATATCGCTTTAAGCTTTGGTCTTTATTCTTTTAGCTCAAAAAACTATGAAACAAAAAATAAGAATGGGAATGATTGGTGGTGGTAAAGGTGCCTTTATTGGCGCTGTACATCGCATGGCCGCCAATTTAGATGGATTAATTGAATTAACTGCCGCTGCCTTAAGCTCAAATCCCGAAAATGCAAAAAAATCTGGCGAGGAAATTTTCCTTTCAGAAGATAGAACATATACCAGTTATGCAGACATGATAACTGCAGAAAGTAAACTGCCTGCAAATGAAAGAATACATTTTGTAAGTATTGTTACGCCTAATAACCTCCATTTCGAGCCGGCAATAATGGCACTAGCTCATGGTTTCCACGTGGTTATAGATAAACCGATTACTTTAACCTTAGCAGAAGCCAAAGCATTAAAGCAAAAAGCTGATGAAACAGGTCTGTTTGTTTGTTTAACGCATACTTATTCGGGCTATCCGATGGTAAAACAAGCGAAACAAATGGTAAAAGATGGCGCTTTAGGAAAAATTAGAAAGGTAGTTGTAGAGTACCCACAAGGTTGGTTAAGTTTACCTGCCCCTAACGATAACAAACAAGCTGCTTGGCGTGCAGATCCATCAAAAAGTGGCATAAGTGGTTGCATGGCAGATGTAGGTACTCATGCCGCTCACTTAGCCGAATATATTTCGGGTTTACAGATTACCAAAATATGTGCAGATTTAAACATTGTGGTAGAAGATAGGCTTTTGGATGATGATGGAAATGTATTGCTAAAATTTGATAATGGAGCAAATGGCCTATTAATGGCATCTCAAATTGCTGCTGGTGAAGAAAATGCCATAAAGATTTATGTTTATGGCGAAAAAGGCGGAATGGAATGGCATCAAATGGAACCGAATACATTAACGGTTAAATGGCTAGACCAACCCATGCAAGTTTACAGAACAGGTACAAGTTACATGTCTGATATTGCCAAATTTAATACCAGAACACCATCTGGGCATCCAGAAGGATATTTAGAAGCCTTTGCCAATATCTATAAAAACTTTGCACTTACTTTAATGGCTAAACAAAACGGAGAACAACCTAGTGCAGCAATGTTAGATTTCCCTACAGCTAATGAAGGTGTTAGAGGAATGGCTTTTATAGAAAACGTAGTGGCTTCAAGCAAATCTGATCAAAAATGGTACGATTTTAAAATTTAAAAACAATGACAACAATACAAGGACCAGCCGTATTTTTAGCCCAATTTATTGGAGATGAAGCCCCTTTTAATTCGCTTGATGGCATTTGCCAATGGGCGAAAGGCCTAGGCTTTAAAGGCATACAGCTACCAACTTTAGACAAACGTTTTATCGACCTTAAACTTGTTGCAGAAAGTAAAACTTATGCTGATGAATTGAAAGGACAAGTAGCAAATTATGGATTGCAGATCACAGAACTTTCTACCCATTTACAAGGACAATTAGTTGCTGTTAATCCTGCTTATGATACTTTATTTGATGCCTTTGCAGCCGATGAAGTAAAAGGAAACCCGAAAGCAAGAACAGAATGGGCAGTGCAACAATTAAAATATGCTGCCAAAGCTTCTCAAAATCTGGGTCTAAACGCCCATGCAACTTTCAGTGGTTCATTATTATGGCATACTTTTCATCCATGGCCACAAAGACCAGAAGGATTAGTAGAAGATGGATTTACCGAATTAGCAAAACGCTGGCTACCCATTCTAAACGAATTTGATAACTGTGGCGTTGATATTTGTTATGAAATACATCCAGGTGAAGATTTGTTTGATGGCGAAACTTATGAGATGTTCTTAGATAAAGTAAATCATCACAAAAGAGCTTGTTTGCTATACGATCCATCTCACTTTGTACTGCAACAGTTAGATTATATCCAATACATCGATTTTTATCACGAAAGGATCAAAGCTTTCCATGTAAAAGATGCGGAATTTAATCCCACAGGTAAACAAGGCACATTTGGAGGCTATCAAAGTTGGGCAAATAGAGCTGGCAGATACCGTTCTCCAGGAGATGGGCAAGTAGATTTTAAACGCATCTTTAGCAAATTGGCACAATACAATTTTAAAGGTTGGGCAGTAATGGAATGGGAATGTTGCATTAAAGATTCAGAAACCGGAGCTCGCGAAGGTGCCGAATTCATCAAAAAACACATCATCCCTGTAACTACTAAAGCATTTGATGATTTTGCATCGGCAGGTAGCGACGAAAATTTAAACAAAACAATTTTAGGCATATAAAACTAGAGGAAAATCATCCTCAAAATTAACACACAATGAAAAGAACATTATTAGTCTTAAGCGCAGTAACCTTATTTTTAGCCGCTTGTGGCGGTGGTTCAACAGAAACAACCGAAACAAATACAGCTAACACTACTCCCCCTCCAGCAGTAAGTAAACCAGCAATGGATCCTGGAGAAGTAGCTATTGCTAAGTCAGATTGTATTGGCTGCCATAATAAAGAAAACAAAATCATTGGTCCTTCTTACCAAGAAATTGCGGCTAAATACCCTGCAACAGATGAAAATATAGCTTTATTAGCTAGCAAAATTGTTAAAGGTGGTAAAGGGGTTTGGGGAACAGTACCAATGACGCCACATGCTAAAATTACTGAAGACGAAGCTAAAGTGATGGTAAAATATATTCTTTCGCTAAAAAAATAAACAAGCATTAAATTCTAACCAAATGGATAATGTAAAAAAAGTAACAGAAGATAAAGGCAGACGTAATTTTCTGAAAACAGGAGCAATTACAGCTGCTGCTTTTATGATTGTTCCTCGCCATGTCCTTGGAGGACAGGGTTTTCTAGCACCAAGTGATCGGTTAATTGTTGCGGGTATAGGTGTTGGAGGAAAGGGAGATTCTGATTTACGCTTGATACACGAAAGTGGTAAAGCTGATATTGCCTATTTATGTGATGTAGATACACGCAGAGCAGCAAATAGCGTTAAACGTTTCCCAAAAGCCAAATTTTATAAAGATTGGAGGGAGATGTTTGATAAAGAACATAAAAACTTCGATGCCGTTACTGTATCTACTCCAGATCATAACCATGCCATACAAACCTTAGCGGCAATGCAATTGGGCAAACATGTGTATGTTCAAAAACCACTCACGCACGATATTTACGAGGCTCGAATGCTTACAGAGGCTGCAAAAAAATACAAGGTAGTAACACAAATGGGTAATCAAGGTGCATCGAACGATGGCCCTCGTCAAATGAAAGAATGGTATGACGCTGGCTTAATTGGAGATGTACATACCGTTTACGCATTTACTGACAGACCTGTTTGGCCTCAAGGTATTCCGTGGTCTGCAAACAAAGCAGAAATTCCTAAAGAGTTAGACTGGGATTTATGGCTAGGGACTGCACCTTATAAAGACTTCGTTGATAAATTGGTGCCATTTAACTGGCGTGGCTGGTGGGATTATGGAACAGGTGCCCTAGGTGATATGGGCTGCCATTTATTAGAAACTCCATTTAGCGTACTCAATTTGAAATATGCATCTGAGGTTCAAGCAAGCGTTGGTTCTGTTTATGTTGATGAGTTTAAACGTGGATATTTCCCAGATAGCTGCCCTCCTTCTAGTCATGTAACCTTAAAGTTTCCTAAAACAAATAAAACCACAGGCGATGTTACAGTACATTGGATGGATGGTGGCATACAGCCAGAAAGACCAGAAGAATTAGGTGCCAATGAAATTTTTGGCGATGGTGGCAACGGAACCTTATTTATCGGTACAAAAGGTAAAATGATGAGCAGTACTTATGGCAGAAATCCACAACTTTTACCTTTAAGTAAAACTAAAGATATTAAAGTAGCTCAAAAATTTGCTCGTGTAGCAAACCAAGAAAATGGACATTACGCACAATGGGTTGAAGCCAGTATTGCCGGTTATGGTAAAAAAGAATTAAGTTCTCCATTTGAAATTGCTGGTCCTTTAACAGAAGCATTATTGATGGCCAATTTGGCTATTCGAGGGGCAGATATTCAGCGTAAAGATGCTGAAGGCAAAATTACTTATCCAGGAAGATACACCAAACTGCTATGGGATAACATTGCCATGAAAGTGACCAATTTCGATGATGTAAATCAATTTGTAAAACGCGAATATCGCAAAGGTTGGACCTTAGGTTCTTAAATTTTAAACTCAAATTAATAATGAAACAATATATTTATTTAGTAATAATCGTCCTTATTTCAGGGTGTAGTTCAACTTCTAAGACTAAAACACCTAAAGGTTTTACCTCCCTTTTTGATGGCAAAACCACAACGGGCTGGCATTCTTACAATAAAAAAAACGTGGGTAGTGCATGGGAAGTGCAAGATGGTGCTTTACACATGAACCCTAGCAAAAAAGGCAAAGATGGTGGCGGCGATTTAGTTACCGATAAAGAATATACTAATTTCCATTTTAAAGCAGAATGGAAAGTTGCACCAAAAGCAAACAGTGGAATTATTTTTTACATCCATGAAGATCCGAAATATTCACAAACTTATTTAACTGGACCAGAAATGCAGGTAATTGATAATGATGGTCACCCAGATGCAAAAATTACCAAACACAGAGCCGGAGATTTATATGATATCGTAAAAAGTTCTTCTGAGCCAGTTAAAGCTTTGGGAGAATGGAACAAAGCCGAAATCATCAGCAACAATGGCAATTTAACTTTAATATTAAATGGCGTTGAAATTGTAAAAACTACCATGTGGGACGATAATTGGAAAGCACTATTAAACTCCAGTAAATTTGCTAAATGGCAAGGTTTTGCTACCTTTAAAACTGGCAAAATTGGTCTTCAAGACCATGGAGATGAAGTGTGGTACAAAAATATTTCAATTAAAGAATTATAAAACAGCTAATGGATGATAGTAGATGGTTCATGGCCATCAACTATTGACCATCACCTATAAACTATCAATCAAATGAATCCAACTATTCGAGTTAAGCTCTCCTTTATGATGTTCCTAGAATTTTTTATCTGGGGATCCTGGTTTGTGACCATGGGTACATACCTAGGTAAAAACCTTCTATCCGATGATGTACAAATTGGATCTGCTTACAGCACTCAATCCTTAGGGGCAATCATAGCTCCGTTTATCATCGGCTTAATAGCTGATAAGTTTTTCTCTGCCCAAAAAGTTCTTGGAGTTTTACACCTTGCTGGCGGAATACTATTATGGTTTGCCGCAACATCTCTAAATTTCGAAAGCTTTTTCCCTTTCATATTAGGGTATATGATTGCTTACATGCCGACCCTAGCTTTGGTCAACTCCATTTCATTTAAACAAATGAATAATCCAGGAAAAGAATTTCCTTCTATAAGAGTATTTGGCACTATCGGTTGGATTATTGCCGGTTTAGTAATTGGATGGTTAAATTGGGAACAAGATGGGAATTTGATCTTAACATTTAAAATGGCTTCTATTGCCTCTATAATTCTTGGTTTATTTAGCTTTATATTACCAAATACACCACCAGTTAAAAAGGGTGAAAAAACTAGTTTTGGAGAAATTATAGGCTTAGATGCTATAGGTTTGTTAAAAAACAGATCTTATCTCTTATTCTTTTTATCATCGGTAGCAATTTGTATTCCACTAGCATTCTATTACAACTTTACTAATCCATTTCTAAATGAAGTTGGAATGAAATCAGCTGCTGGAATTCAATCTCTTGGTCAAGTATCTGAAACATTATTTATGCTATTAATGCCTTTGTTTTTCGTCCGTTTAGGCGTTAAGAAAATGTTGGCCATCGGTATGATTGCTTGGGTTGCTAGGTATTTATTTTTTGCATTTGGCAATGCTGATACTAACTATTGGATGTTAATTGCTGGCATTGTACTACATGGAATCTGTTATGATTTCTTCTTCGTTACTGGCCAAATCTATACGGATAAGTTAGCTGGAGAGAAATTTAAAAGCGCAGCTCAAGGCTTCATAACACTTGCCACTTATGGGGTAGGTATGTTAATTGGATCAATAATATCTGGCATGATTGTTAACAAATATGTTGTAGATGGAGGACATAATTGGTATAATATATGGATTGTACCCGCTTCAATTGCAGCATTAGTAGTGGTTCTCTTCTTGATATTTTTTAAAGACACTAACAAAGACGTAAAAACAGAAACTGAATTATAATATTCAATCTTAATCCAAAAGCATGAATTCTAGAAGAACATTTATAAAACAAACCGGATTATTTGCTGCAGCGGTTGCGGTTGCCCCGTCATTTGCTTGCACGCCCATTGCCAAAAAACCTATAGGTTTGCAGTTGTATAGTTTAAGAGATATTATTAAAAATGATATTAAAGGAATTATACAAAAAGTTGCAGCAATTGGTTATAAAGAAGTAGAAACGTATGGATATTCAGCAAAAGGAGGCTTTTGGGGTTTAGATTCTAAAGCTTTTGCTGGTTTATTAAAAGAAAATGGGTTAACCTCACCTAGTGGCCATTTTGGAATGGATAATTTTATTGCTGGAAAAACAAGCGATGAATTAAAATCATACATCGAAGCATCGAACGTGCTTGGCAGTAAATATGTAGTAGTGCCATATCTTGGTGGCGGCCTGAGAAAAACTGAAGATGATTACAAAAAGATTGCAGCGAAATTAAACGAAGCCGCAGAAATGTGCAAAGCAGCGGGTTTAAAATTAGGTTATCATAACCATGATTTTGAATTCACCAAATTCGGTAATCAAACGGGTTACGACATTCTACTCGCGGAAACCGATAAAAAATTGGTAGATTTTGAATTAGACTTGTATTGGGCTGTTCGTTCTCAGGTGGATCCACTAGCTTTATTTAAAGCACACCCAGGTCGTTTTACCATGTGGCACCTTAAAGATATCGATAAAAAGAATAAGGATGTGAACACAGAAGTAGGTAATGGCGCTGTTAATTTTAAATCGATATTTACAGGTGCTAAACTAGCTGGCGTAAAACATTATTACGTAGAACACGAGTTTAATTACCAACCAGATGAATTAGGCTCAATTAAAACAAGCTTTGATTACGTACATAAAGAATTACTATAATTACTTTCTGAATCTATCGGTAATTAAACCTATCCATTCTTTAAATAGAATTTCCCAATTACCTAGTGCTTCGGTACTAGGGACTATAAAATCCGACCAATCATATTCGCTTTTGCCAATATAATTGGTCGGATAATAGTATATAGGAGTTTTAAAATGTTTAGAAAAAATTAATTTAGCTCTTGGGATATGCCAAGCACTAGTAATTACCAATACGCTTGCATTGGGTATCTTTTCAGTTATAATTTTTGCACTATAACTGGCATTTTCTATTGTATTTCTACTCTGATTTTCAATGAGAATTACAGTATCTGGAATACCAATTTGCTTCAAATATTTAGCTGCTAAATCAGCTTCCTTTGGACCTGATTTAAACAGATTAGCACTTCCACTACTAATTAAAATTCGCCTAATTTTACCCTTTTTGTATAAAGAAATAGCCTGGAAAAGCCTGTCGCTGCTATTGCCAAAAGCAATTTGATTATTCCTTTTATTGATAGCAGAAAAGCCACCTAAAACTATTCCCACATCATAATTTCTTTCCGTTGGATAACTAGCTTCATAAAGGTTAAAGGCTAAACTGCCTATAATACCATTAGAGAAGAAAATAAGCAAAACGAAACCAGTAACAAAAAACTTCCTCTTAATGGAAGCCTTCTTAGCAAATACACCAACTATAAATAAGCAAACTACCCAAACAATAGGTTTAATTAAAAATAAAAGTAGCTTAGACAGGATAAATTCCATTGATAAATTAATCCCCTAAAAATAGTATTTTAATTTAGCTTATTGGCTGATCATTATGGTGATCATCAACATGGGCATCATGAATAATATCTTTAATATCAGATTTACGTTTTTTAACGGTTTTCTGCACATAATGAGGAACTTCATTTTCTACAACTTCTTCTATTTCCTCAACACTGTTGGTTAAGCGATTTTTTAAAGAACTATAAGTATCTCTAATACCATCCCCTACTCCTTTAGCTTTATTGCCAATAGTTGATCTAGTGCCAGAGCCACTATCTGGTGCAAATAAAATACTTATGATTGCTCCAGCGGCTAAACCTGCCACTACTGCTACAGCTACATGTGCTGTGTTATTAGATTTGTGAGTAAAACACTTGGTCAATAATTTTCTATATTTCATAACTAGCAATTTTAAAAAACAACAATCCTTTTTTCATATTGTTTAAATAAATCGTTATAATTTAGCGGCCAACACACAAGTTTGCTTAAAGCTTTCTGTTTTTCCGTTCAATGCAAAGGCATCAAATTTTATGATGTAAATACCAATTTTACTCAATTGCCCACTATCATTTAAGCCATCCCAAATAAAATTTCCTTCAGTAGCAATGGTAGTATTTCTTTGTAATTTCCTTACCAAAACTCCCCTATCGGTATAAATATTAATGGTGGCTAAATTGCCATTGTTTATAAAACGATAATCTATCTGCAATAGGTCTTCAAAACCATCGCCATCTGGCGAAAATGTTTTAGCAGCTAAACTCACTTTATTTGTTAGTGTATTTACATCTTCCTCTTGAGAGTTTCGATAAGTTGGGGTAGCATAGCCTACAGCAGCCGCTGCAGATTTAAAATTACCAACCTCATTAGTTTTGGCTTGGAGAGAAACTCTCTCTAAAGAAACACCTTTAACATTTTGCATTAAAGGAAGGTGCATCCCTTCATGATAATCAAAACGGTCTATGGTACTTTTATCTGTTAATAAAATAATGTTGCCTTTATCATTATTGTAGCTAGGCAAACTTACCATCTGCACCAATTGATTAGGATACTTTACATTATATTCCAGTTTGATATTTTGGGCATTACTAGATAATACCCAATAGGTTTTAGCTGGCATAAAAACTGTGTTTGTACTTACATTCATAATACTCGAAACATTCCCAGCCGCATCAACATTCGCTAATCTTAATTCTTTAAGGTCTAATGTCTGATCTGTGCTGTTATAAATCTCTATAAAATCTACTCCTCCAGCCCTAGGGTTAATCAAGGCTTCACTAATTAGTATATCTCCTGCTTTTATTTCTTTAGCTAAAAATAGCTTCGCTGTATTTGCAATCGGATCTATCGAGTTGCCTGCACAATCTTTTAAATTAGCTAGGGTTAATGTATGCTCTATCCCTCTAGTTATTGGCAAGCTCAGTTTTAGTTCTACTGTAGTGAATAATGGTCCTTGAGGTAAAGCTGATGCAGGATTTCCAATTCCATTATTGATGGAATAATTACTTAATGAACTAGCTGATAAACTATCTATAAATTTATTGAATGTTAAACTGATCGTTAATTCATCGATTATTGTTGCAGTTAATAACTTGGGTGGACCTGAAGCCATTTGATTTTGATATACTGAATTTTGTTGCCCTGGTGTACCCCCAATAGTGCTGTTGCTCGCTATCCAATTTTGGATACCCTTACATTTATTCTTTGGATCAATAAGTTCTAAACTGTAGCCTCCCTGCTTTTTCACCGCATCTTTGTACCAATTGTCTGTGTAAGTTACTTCATCAATAATTACTGCGTTTTGATCTATTAACTTTAAACCATCCTTATCATTATTTAAACTTGGCCATGGACTTAAACCAATAGTTTTACCCAATGGCTTGTAGAAATTTACATCTGCATTTGCACATAAAATCACGTATTCCTTTGGTTTTAGGGTATCTGCTAAAAATGTATAGGTACTAGTAAGGTCTGCGTACTTCCATCCTTTTAATAGAATATACTCATCGGTAGTATTCCATAGTTCGATATATTCTGCATTTGGTAAACCTATCTGCGGTGTAGGATCGGCAAATATCTCATTAATTACGACATCTCCACCCTTTGCAGTATAAGGTTTGATATAGGCGAAGTTAGCCATGTTTGCCTCTGCAATCTGATTTCCCTTTAAATCCTTAACATTATTAACCGTAAGTGTATATACTCCTGATGATAAACTATTTGCAAAAGTTAACCGATAGATATTTGGCAAATTACCAGCAGTAACTGCAGTTGGATTACCTAAATTACTTAATATATAATTACTAGTTAACAAGGCTGATGAAGTAGTTAGACCTTCTGAAAAAACTGCATCAATTGTATTTTCATCAATTACATTAACGCTAACCAAACTTGGTGGTGTAACATCTGCTATTAATTCTGTGATGCTAAAATCATCAAATATAAAACCATCAGATCTCGTAGCCGTATATTTACAACTTACACCAAACCAATTGCTCTTGGCAAATGTATTATCCGTTACATTACCCTCTGTTTTGTAATTTTTGCCACCAGTTATGTCTGTAAATAATTCCCATTTGCCAACATCGTTTCTAGTTACCTTGATCCTAGCGGTGAGCAAGTTTGCATTGGCTCTTGTTTTAGCCGCACCATCTATAATTTTGGTAACAGTTGTACCACTTTGTCTATAAAGATCATAACTATCTGCACTTCCACTTTCGCCAATTTGCACAAAATAGCCATTTAATGAGGCACTTAAATCCTCTTTATCGGCAATTAAATAAATTCTTGCCTGATTGGTTGTAGAGGGATCAAAATTTAATTGAACAAAAAATTCCCACTTGGTATTTAGGGCATGATTACTAGCCGTTACCAAGTTAACCGTTTGAGCTGTAGAACTTAACGAAGATTGTAATTGTTTGGCAGCATTGATATTAAACAAGGTTGTTTGCCCCATCCATGTCGGATTTGCGGTGAAATTACCATCGCTAAAATCATCAACAACCTGACCGAATGCAAGTTTAACACTCAGCAGCATAAAAATCAGTAAAGTTTTTCCCATATTTGGTAGATATTAAGAATTAACTAAATATAAATAAAAAAACAGAAAAATGAAAGTTGCAGTTGTAGGTGCTACCGGATTGGTGGGCACCGTAATGTTAAGAGTTTTGGAAGAAAGAAATTTCCCGTTAACCGAATTAATTCCAGTAGCCTCAGAAAAGAGCGTAGGTAAGTTAATTACGTTTAAGGGTAAACAGTTTCCAATCGTTAGCATGGATACTGCGATTGGAATGCGCCCTGATATTGCTTTATTTTCTGCGGGTGGAAGTACCTCAATTGAACATGCTCCACGTTTTAAAGAAGCAGGAACAACTGTAATCGATAATTCATCGGCTTGGAGAATGGACCCAAAAATCCCTTTGGTTGTGCCAGAGGTAAATGCAGCTATATTATCACTTGATGATAAAATTATCGCTAACCCAAATTGCTCTACTATACAGATGGTAGTTGCTTTAAAACCATTACATGATAAATACAAAATTAAACGTGTGGTTGTTTCTACTTACCAATCGGTAACTGGAACTGGTGTTAAAGCGGTTGATCAGATGATGAATGAACGCAGTGGTAATTTTGATGGCGAAATGGCTTATCCATATCAAATCGATTTAAATGTTATTCCGCAAATTGATGTATTTACTGAGAATGGATACACCAAAGAGGAAATGAAAATGATTAACGAAACCCGTAAAATTATGGGTGATGAAAGCATTCGCTTAACAGCAACAACAGTTCGTATACCTGTAATGGGTGGTCACTCTGAATCGGTAAATATTGAGTTTGAAAATGAATTTGATTTAGCTGAAGTGACTTCTTTATTAGAAAAAACTGAAGGTATCATTGTGGTAGATGATGTGGCAAACTTGAAATATCCAATGCCGAAAGATGCACATGAAAAAGATGAGGTTTTTGTTGGTCGTATTCGTAGAGACGAATCGATGCCAAACACTTTAAACATGTGGATTGTTGCTGATAACTTACGCAAAGGCGCGGCTACAAATGCAGTTCAAATCGCAGAATATTTAGTCAGAAAAGAATTGGTTTAATCGCATTAAATTTAATAAATAGAATTATAAAGGTGATGCGTAAATGCATCACTTTTTTTGTTTAATATAAACCCTAATCTAAAAATTATATATAAAAATGAGATTATAATCTAAAAATTATATATAAAAATGAGATTATAATCTAAAAATTATATATATTTGTTTGAAGAAAAGATTATATCGTGATTATAAGAGAATTAAATTCGATCATTAAATCAAAGTTTTTTAAAGGAAAGGCAATAGTAGTAACTGGTGCAAGACAAGTAGGCAAAACCACGCTGTTAAAACAATTGGTAAAAGAAACAGGACTATCGTCAATCTTTTTAAATTGCGATGAAGTTGAGGTTCGTAATTCATTAGAGAATGCAAATTTTGAGCGATTAAAAGCGATCATTGCTAGTAATAAAATTATTTTTATTGATGAAGCTCAAAGGGTTAAAAGCATTGGCCTAACTTTAAAAATAATAGTGGATAATTTTACTGATGTGCAGTTACTTGTTACTGGATCTTCTACACTTGAACTAGCAACAGGAATAAAAGAGCCATTAACAGGCAGAAAGTTTGAGTATAACCTCTTTCCATTTTCATTAGCAGAATTAGTAAAGCATAACAACCTAATCATAGAAGAGCAGGCTTTAGAAAAACGATTAATTTTTGGAAGTTATCCAGACGCTTTAAATTATCCTGGCGAAGAAAAAGAGCTTTTATTAAATTTAACAAATAGCTATTTATTTAAGGATATATTATCTCTAGCAAATATTAGAAAACCGCTGTTATTGGAAAAACTTATTCAGGCATTAGCATTACAAGTTGGGAATGAAGTTTCTTATCACGAACTTGGACAAATCATAGATTCAGATAAACAGACTGTAGAAAAGTATGTAGATCTGTTAGAACAGTGTTTTGTAATATTTAAACTCCCAGCTTACAGCAAAAATTTACGCAACGAGATAAAAAAAAGCAAAAAGATATACTTTTATGATAATGGAATTAGAAATGCAGTAATTCAGAATTTTAGCGCTTTAGCATTAAGACAAGATACTGGAGCACTTTTCGAAAATTATATGATAAGTGAGTACATCAAAAAAAGCAACAATCAGCGCAAATTTGCAAAATATTATTTCTGGAGAAGTTTTCAGCAGCAAGAAATTGATTTAATTGAAGAGGTTAATGGGAATATAAACGCCATAGAAATTAAATGGAATGAAAATAAAAAAGTGAAATTTCCAACAACATTTACTGATGCATATCCAGTTAATGATACTATTGTAATTAACAGAAAAAACTATACTAGCATTTTATTATAAAAATGAAATCACTTGAAGCAACCATATTATTTTTAGCATTATCACTTCACTGTTTCGCTCAACTTCCAATTGCAAAATTAGAGCAGGCTTATCAACACTTAGCATCAGATGAGCAAGCTAAATATGCCATCACTTCACTTTGTGTATTGGATGCACAAACAGGTAAAATTGTATATGCCAAGAATGAAAATATTGGTTTAGCTACCGCATCTACCTTAAAAGTAATTACCTCTGCCACTGCTTTTAGCATTTTAGGAAAAGATTTTAAATATCAAACTACCTTAGCTTATAGCGGAAAAATTACTGCTGATGGGACATTACAAGGTGATTTAATTATTATTGGTAGTGGAGACCCGACTTTGGGATCGTGGCGTTACGAGCAGAGCAAAGAAAATACCATATTAACTACTTGGGTTAACGCAATTAAAGGTGTTGGCATAAAAAAGATAGAAGGAAGTATTATTGGGGATGATAGTTTATTTGGCACACAATCTATGCCAGAAGGATGGATATGGCAAGACATGGGTAATTATTACGGAGCTGGTGGTTCTTCCCTAACTTGGAGAGAAAATCAGTTTGATGTAAAACTAAAACCAGGTGGTAATACTGGTTCAAACGTAAGTGTAAATCAACTTGTTCCTGCAATGCCTTATCTCAAAATAGTGAATGAACTAAAAACAGGTGCTTCTGGATCAGGGGATAATGCTTATGCTTATTTACCCCCTTATACTAACTTAGCTTATTTACGTGGTACCTGGGGCATGAGCATTGGCAAATCCGGAATTTCTCTGGCTTTACCAGATCCAGCTTTTGATGCTGCTTATCGTTTACAAGATACTTTAAACCGATTAAACATTTCAATAAGTAAAGAAGCAACTACAGCTAGAAAATTAAGTTTAGACGGTAAAACCTTACCTAGTACTACCCAAAAACTTAGCACTATAAGTTCTCCAGATTTAAGCGAGATTGTTTATTGGTTCAATAAAAAAAGTGTAAACCTTTACGGAGAACAGTTACTAAAAACCATTGCTTGGAAACTCGGTAAAACGCCTAGTACCAAAAATGGTGCAGCAGAAGAAATTAAACTTTGGAGTGCAAAAGGAATAGACCGAAATGCACTGAATATTTTAGATGGAAGTGGGCTTTCTCCTGGAACTAGAGTTACCACATTAGCCATGGCAAATATTCTTTTCCAAGCTCAAAAAGAAGATTGGTATACCCCATTTTATAATTCTTTACCAGAAAATAATGGCATGAAGTTAAAAAGCGGGAGTATTAATGATGTTTCAGCCTATGCCGGATATTATACTGCGAGTAACGGCCAGAAATATATTGCTGTAATTAACATCAATAACTACAACGGCTCTGGCATTAATAAGAAATTATTTAAAGTTTTAGATGCGTTGAAATAATTTTGTCATTCCGACTTCGCAGGAATCTCTTAGCTAAATTTAAGAAAATAGATTCTTCGCTTCGCTCTGAATGACAAAACTTTATTATATTAAATTATACTATGAATTTCGAACTTCGGCCTTTTCTTGTAAGCGATTTAGATAGCTTGGTAAAACACGCTAACAATTACAATATTGCCAAAAATTTAAGCAACAAGTTTGCTTTTCCATATACTACAGATCACGGTATTGCATTTATCAATTTGGCCTTATCAGCAACACCAACAGAAATCTTTGCTATCATAGTTAATGATCAAGCAGTAGGTTCAATAGGCGTACATCCTAAAACAGATATACATTGTAAAAATGCCGAAATTGGGTATTGGATTGCAGAAGAATATTGGGGAATGGGCGTTGTGCCCAAAGCCGTTAAATTAATGATGGAGTACGGTTTCAAAACATTCGACATTAGTAGAATTTATGCTTCAACTTACGACACCAACATCAAATCGCAACGAGTACTGATAAAAGCAGGTTTTTGTTTGGAAGGTGAATTTAAAGGCACACTTTATAAAAATGGAACCATATATGATGAAGTAATTTATGCAATTAGAAAACCTGTTATCTTATAAAAGTCGTCAATCAATTTCTTTTATCATTACCATAAGTATTGCACTAGTCTGGTTTACAAATGGACTTTTCTGTAAAGTTCTTAATCTTGTCCCTAGGCATCAGGAAATAGTAGAACGTATTCTGGGCGAAACTTATGCCTCACCAATTACCAAAACTATTGGAGTTTTAGAAATAGGAATGAGTATTTGGGTTTTATCAGGAATTAGATCTCGTTTTTCTGCCATTTTTCAGCTAGTAATTATTGCTACAATGAATAGCTTAGAATTTGCCTTAGCTCCTGATTTATTGTTGTTTGGCAAGATGAATATTGTTTATGCATTTCTGTTTATGATTATAATTTATTTAAACGAGTTCCATATTAAAACCAAAAAACTGCGTTTATAATTATTAAATTATTAATAAATTGCAAGTTGAATTAAATATAAAGACATCCACCTATGAAATTTTCCGTTCCATTTCTTTTTTTTATATTAATAAATGCTTCCATTTTTGCGCAGGCTATAGAAAGTGAAGCCGAAAATCCTTTCAATGGAGGTGGTTATGCCAACACAGAAATCGCAATTATACCAGAACCTGTTTCAGTAATTAAACAATCTGGACATTTTGAGTTGCCAACAAATATTATAATTCAAGCTTCAAAATCTCCAGAACTAAAACAAACCATTGCTTTTTTGCAAGAGCGATTGTCAATTCCAACGGGTCATTATGTTAGTACGGTTTACACACCATCTGCAGCTGCTACTTTTAAGTTAATCTTAAACGAGAAAGCTGACGCTACTTTGGGGACAGAGGGTTATCACTTAACTGTCGGATTAAAGCAGGTAACTGTAAGAGCCAATCAGCCAGCTGGTTTATTTTATGGTGTACAAAGTGTTTTACAATTGTTACCTAAAGAAATAGAAAGCAAAGAAGAAGTAAAAGGTATCAAATGGGTAATGCCATGTGTAGAGGTAACCGATTACCCTCGCTTAGGATGGCGTGGATTAATGTTTGACGTTGCCAGACATTTTTTTACCAAACAAGAGGTAAAACAATATATAGATGCCATGGTGCGCTACAAATACAATATTTTACACTTACACTTGGCTGATGATGAAGGTTGGAGAATTGAGATTAAGGGCTTGCCAAAGTTAACAGAGGTTGGCGCATGGAGAGCAGATAGAACAGGTAGCTTTGGAGATTTTATTCCACCTAAACCTGATGAGCCTCGTACTTATGGCGGTTTTTACACTCAAGACGACATTAAAGAATTGGTAGCCTATGCCAAAGAACGTTTTGTAAATATTATGCCAGAGATTGATGTACCTGGACACAGCTTGGCTGCCATTGCTGCATATCCAGAACTATCTTGTACCCCAGAGGCTGTTAATTACAAAGTGCGCAGTGGCGAGAAAATTATGGATTGGAGTAGAGGTGCACCACCAATAGCATTGGTAGACAATAACCTTTGTCCGGCTAATGAAAAGGTATATGTTTTTCTAGATACAGTTTTCAGTCAAATTGCTCAACTTTTCCCTTTCGAATATATACATGTTGGTGGTGATGAAGTTGCGCGTAATTTTTGGGAAAAGAACGATCAGATAAAAGAATTGATGAAACGTGAAGGTTTAAAAACCATTCCAGAAGTACAAGCTTATTTTGAAAAAAGAGTAGAAAAAATAATCCAATCTAAAGGCAAAAAGTTTATGGCTTGGGATGAGGTTTTGGAAGGGGGAGTTTCTAAAACTGCAGCAGTAATGAGCTGGCGTAATATGCAGCACGGCTTAGATGCCGCAAAAGCTGGTCATGAAGTAGTGATGACACCCACTCAATTTGCTTATATCGATTATATGCAAGCAGACGCCATAACAGAGCCAAGGGTTTACGCATCTTTACGTTTAAATAAATCTTACGAATTTGACCCGGTACCAGAAGGTGCAAATGCAAAATTTATTAAAGGTGGGCAGGCCAACTTATGGACTGAACAGGTATATAACATCCGCCAGGCTGAGTATATGACTTGGCCACGTGGTTTTGCCATAGCAGAATCTGTTTGGAGCCCTAAAGAGAAAAAGAATTGGGCGAACTTTTTTGCCCGCACAGAAAAACATTTCGAACGTTTAGACATTGCTGAAACGAAGTATGCACCAAGTGTTTACGACCCGATTTTTACGGTAAAACGTAGTTCGGATAGACAATTGTCTATTACCTTAGCAACCGAAGTAGAAGGTTTGGATATGTATTACAGCTTCGACAATTCATTCCCAGATCATTTTTATCCAAAATACACCACACCATTAGTACCGCCAATTGATGCAAAAGTACTAAAAGTGATCACTTATAGAGGCAAAAAACCAATAGGCAGAATAATGAATATGCCAATTGAAGAATTGGAAAAAAGAGCCGGCAAAAAATAACATGGAAAAAACACAAAGAAATATTAATCTGATCTTTGTGTTTTTACTTAGCTTTTATGCTATTTACAGCATTATTTATCAGCAGTCGAGTATATTTTTTATAGTTTACTTATTTTGGTTCGATGAGTTAATTAGAAATAGTTCCCTTTACATTCAAATCAAATTACACAAAGAAGATCTAAGAGTAGTTAGAGAGTTTACCAAAGAACAAGCCCTTAATAATGTAAAATCTAGATTGTTTTTCTTATTTGTTTACTCAGTATTTATTATAATTTTATTTGGGCTGTTTTTCCATTTAGACAAAGAAGACAGCAATGCCTTGGTTAGAAACATACATATTTTCCTATTCCAAGATATGCCATTTAATATTTGTTTAATGATCTCTATGGTTAGAGAAATTATTCAAATCAGAACTACATATTTAAATCGCTATGCACAAATACCAAGATTTAGTGCAATGAGTGGACAGTTACTAACCTTACACCTTTCCATTATTTTAGGTGGATTATTGTGGGCAATTACCAGCGGCAAATTTGCCCAGTTTAATTTTAGCTTAGGCAGTTTAAATCGTTATGCTGTGGTGCTCCCATTTTTTGTAATCAAGCTTTGGGTTGAAATTTATAATATTAATAGCAGTCAAAAAAAACATTTATTAGAAAGCTTACAGCGCTAAACTGATGAAAAAAGAAGCCATCGTTCTCACACTATTTATATTAGTAAAAATTATTTTGCAATATATCCTCGTAAATCCAGTGTATGAGTTGCATCGCGATGAGTTTTTACACTTAGATCAAGCCAAACATTTAGCTTGGGGTTTTCATTCAGTTCCTCCGGTTACCTCCTGGATTTCTTGGTTAATTTTACAGTTAGGGAATTCCATTTTCTGGATTAAATTTTTTCCAGCACTTTTTGGTGCATTAACCATTCTTGTAGTTTGGAAAACCATTGAAAGCCTCAAAGGAAATCTTTTCGCTTGTATATTGGCATCTACAGCACTATTGTTTTCTGTTTTATTGAGGATAAATATCTTGTATCAGCCTAACTCTTTAGATATTTTATGTTGGACATTAGTTTACTACACCCTCATTCTTTATATCCAAACCAATAAACCTAAATGGCTTTATTTTTTAGCAATCAGCTTCGCTATTGGATTTTTAAATAAATACAATATTGCCTTTTGCTTAATTGGCCTATTACCAGCATTAATATTGAGCCAACACCGTAAGCTATTTTTAAAGCCTCAATTTTATTACGCTATTATTTTAGCATTAATATTAGTTAGCCCAAATGTGATTTGGCAATTACAGAACGATTTCCCAGTGCTTAAACACCTGAGAGAATTGGCGGAAACACAGTTGGTGCACGTAAACAGATTAGACTTTATTAAAGAGCAGTTCTTGTTTTTTATAGGTTCTATATTTGTTCTCATTGCTGCACTTATCTCCATTTTCAGTTATGCTCCATTTAAGCTATACCGCTTCTTTTTTAGTGCATATTTTTTTACAATTATTATTTTTATCCTACTTAAAGCGAAAGCATATTATGCGATTGGCCTCTACCCTATATTTTTTGCTTTTGGTGCAGTTTATTTAAGTTCGTTGTTAAAACAAGGCTGGAAATATTACATTAGCTATTTGGCTATTTGCATCATTTTACTTTTTGCATATCCATTAATAAAAACTGCATTACCAATTTATACACCAAGCAAATATGCGCAAAACGCAAAAGAAGGTAAACCATTTAGCGAGCACACTTAGGAAGATGGAAAAAAATATCCTATCTCTCAAGACTTTGCCGATATGTTAGGCTGGAAAGAATTGTCGAATAAAGTTGATTCTGTATACAATAGCATCGCTGATAAAAAAAATACCTTAATTTTATGTGACAATTACGGCGAAGCAGGTGCCATTAATTATTATACAAATGTTAAAGGTTTAAAGGCAGATTGCTTTAATACTGATTATGATAAATGGGTAAATTTGGATGATGAAATTACCACTGTAATCAGAATTAAAGAGCTAGATAATTTAAGCAATACCAGAGACCTTTCCCTCTTTGGAGATATAGACGAAGTTGCTCAGATAGAGAATCAATTTGCAAGAGAAAAAGGAACCAGAATCATCATTTTAAGCAAGCCAAAATTAAACCTGGCAAAACTGCTGAGGGAAGAACGAGAAAGGCAATTTGAAGTAAAGTTTTGGCAGGTGGAAACACCAGCCGATAGTGAGTAAGCTAAAATCCAGAATTAAATAAACCCTAATTTTCTGTCTTTTTCTTAAACAGATCTCCTAATTTCTTACCGATTTCTGTAGTCGCTTTCTCTACAGCTTTCTTTTTCAAGGTATCAACTTTTTCTTGTGCTTTTGCTTGCAGTTCGGCTTTCTTCTCTGCTACTACGCCAGAAACGGCTGTTTTTGTAGATGTGCTACCATCACCAGCGCCATATTTAAGTTTAATACTTGGTTTCAAAAATGTGCCACCTAAAACCGCATTCACTTTAACCGTTTCATTCATCGATAAATTAGTGCCAGCTTTACCATTTAATCCTGCAATGATCGCATTGGCAGCATCATTAACTTTAGAACCTAGCATTGCTCTAGGTATATTTAAGGCCAAATTGTAATCCATAGTTTGGTCTATACCGTTAGAACCCGCCACATTCATCACCAAACCTTTGGTTTTTATGTCAACTGGAGCAACATTTAAACGTCCATCTTTAATTTTAAATTTAGCAAGCACGTTATTTAACTCTAACTTTTTAAACTCGGTAGCACCCAAACTAGCAGATAGTTTATTTAAAGGCTCAAATCCATCAACGATTGCTTGTATAATGTTCGTTAAACCTTCTGCATTGATTGATGAGTAAACTGGCATCATATTTCCATCTAAATCAGCATTAAACTTTAAACTAGTAGAGAAAATTCCTTTGGCAAACTTGGCTATTGGTGCTAATAGTTTAATGGTATTAAATGTTGAAAAAGCTTTCTGGATGTCCATCTTCTCAATTCCAAAATCAATAGCAACATTTGGCTTTCTAGGATGAACCGTGGCGTAAGAACCATTCATTTTTACAGTTCCATCCAGCATATTCAAAGCCAGATCCTTAAAGTAAACTGTTTTATCTTTTACTTGCAATGTACCCTTGGCATTACTGATATCGTATTTATCGTAATTTACTTTTGCAGCTTTTACAGCCATATTAAAATCAATATTCCCCGGAACTTCAAAAACACTGATTTTTGTATCGCCTGTAGCAGATTTTGTTGCCGTACTTGGAGGGCCAATTAATTCATTTACATCAATTAAACCAGACGATAAATTAAAGTTCCCCTTAAGTAACTGGTTCTTTTGAAAAATATAAGTTAAATAATTATTTACGGTACCATTTGCTGCGAAATCACTTTTACCCACCTTCGCAGTTAACTCACTTAAGGTAATATTTTGCGGACTGAAACTCATTTTGGCGGAAGGAACACTTACAGGCATGGACACATTTTTACCTTCGTAAACAAAATTGCTAGCCTGCATTTGCCCAGATGCTTTAAAATCTTGATATTGCCCTTTATCTATGGATGACTTACGCCCTGCCGCCTTTACATCTGCTGCTAACATTCCACTTAAAGTTATATCCTTCATCGGGAAGATCGCTGTCAATTGTTTCAAGTCTAAATTTCCTTTTAAAGCCAAATCTATAAATGGATCACTAATCGGAGTTTTCACCAATAAACGTCCATCAATTGGGGCAGCGCCAAATTCTAAATGGAAAGCAGGTACACTCACCACAGTATGATCCATTACACCATCTGGATTGGAAATATTTGATTTTACCTGAATGTTATTAATCGCCGATGGCAGAGTTGGATATTTAATTTTGCCATTCTCTATCGCCAAGTTCACATTAAAAGCAGGAATAGATTTTTCGTTATAGGTTCCTTTTGCTGTACCATTCATGGCAAAATTGCCACTTGCTTCCAAATCTTTAAAATTGGCAGCATATATTGCTGGAATCAAAGAAAGGAAATTTTTTAAATCAGATTTTTGCGCATCAAATTTAAAATCCATAACCATATCTGTTTCATTTGGCATGGCCAAAAAACCTATAGCAGAAAGTACCAATTCATTTAGTTTAATTTTGTTTTCACCGAAAGTAAATTTCATTTGCTTCATGTCTATATCCAGTGGCAATGCTGCATCTAATTTTACTTTGTTTAAATATGGAATACCACCATATTTTATGGTTAATTTCTCTATATCAGATTGGGTATTTAAAGTAAATAGATCCTGAGTAAAATCGCCTTTGCCAGTATGGTTTAGATTCTCAGCTTGCATATAAAAATTTAACGAAGCATCATCGTAAGTGATTTTACCGTTTTCGATACTGTATTTTTGCAAAGCTGCCTTAAAAGATGTTTTAGCGGCGTCTGATGGAGTAGCAGTTGAGTCTGGCTTCATAATATCCCAATTGGCTTTACCGCTTTTTAATACTTTGGCATATATGGTTGGTTCGTCTAAATTAATGGCATTAATTTCGTAGATGCCTCCATTAATTACACTTATCAAATTTAAATTTATTTGCAATTGTTTAATGTTAGCCAAGGTATCTTTCGCAAAACTATCTACACCTACTATAGCCAAATCGTTCAATTTCATGCCCAAGTTGGGGAAGGAACTGATAAGACTTAAATCGAATTCCTTAAAATCTACTTTTGCATTTACTTTATCATTAATAGATGATTTTACTTTGGCAACAATTTCTTTCTTAAAAAGTAGTGGAATACATGCAGCAGCAGCGAATAAAACAACAAGTACTATTCCAAACGTAAGGGCAATTTTTTTGATCATGATGATTTGATGAACTGAATTTAGCTATTAAAAAGACAATAAATAAGCCAATTTTTTTTTAGCGCATTTTTAACGATTTATATTTCAAGCTATCACTTTTTTTTATAACCTTGTTACCTTTCTATTTAAAGATAGTCTAACACTTAAAATTGCCATACAAACACCTTATTACAAATTAATGAAAAAGATATTATTCTTTGTGCTTACTGCTATTGCTAGTACTGCTTTTGCCCAAAGCCAAATCGACAATTATTTTAAATTAACTAGAGCAGGCTTTAATGAAAAGAATGCTTATGAAACAACGGCTTTTGTAGAAAAATATTTCCGCGTACCTGGCAATACAGGCTTCAACGCAAGTATACATCATGTAGAAAATATTTTAAAAAAAGCTGGTTACGTAGAAGAGAAAAAAAATGAATTTGAAGCGCCATTAACTTACCGTATAGAGAAACGTCCCATGAAACGCAACACTTGGGAACCAGTAGATGCAAGCGTAACCATTGTTGGCGAAACACTGCCTCTGATCGCTTATAAAACAAACCGAAATATGATTCCGATCAACTGCCCATCTACACCAGCAGGTGGAGTTACTGCCGAAGTTATTTTTGTTGGTAAAGGAAGCGCAGCTGAACTTGAGGGAAAGGACTTGAAAGGGAAAATTGTTTTTGTTGACAATGCAGCTGGTAGATTAGTGAGTGTAGCAGCAAAAGAAGGCGCAATTGGTGTAATGGGCTATTCGATGCCCAAATACAATCAACCAGAAAAATACCAAACTTCTATTTCATTTGGTTCAATGCAGGCTAATGCCGCAATTTGGTCGCTTCTATTATCTTATGGCGTAAAAGAAAAATTAAAAGCCGCTTGTTTAAAAGGTAAAGTAGAGCTGAAAGTTAATATCGAAACTAAAATTTATCAGGCAGAAGAATTGACTATTGTAGCCAATGTTAAAGGAAGTGTTAAACCCAACGAACGTTTTGTTTACAGTGCACATGTACAAGAGCCTGGTGCAAACGATAATGCTACAGGCGTGGGCACATTAGCAGAAATGGCCAGACTTACTGCAAGCTTAATTAAAACTGGCAAACTAAAACCAGAACGCACGCTAACATTTTTGTGGGGAGATGAAATTGTATCGACAGGTAGATATATTACCGATGACAAGGAAAGAGCTAAAGGTATTTTATGGGGAATGAGTTTAGATATGGTTGGAGAAGATACCAAAAAGACTGGTGGAACTTTCTTGATTGAAAAAATGCCAGATCCATCTGCAATTTGGACTCGTGGAGAAGATAAACATAGCGAATGGGGTGCCGGAGATGTAAAAGAGAAAGATCTTTTTCCTCATTACTACAACGATTTCATTTACGACATCTGCAAGGCACAAGGGAAGTTTGCCAACTGGACGGTAAACTTCAATCCTTTTGAAGGTGGAAGTGACCATACCCCATTTTTACAAAATAAAATCCCAGGTTTATTGATGTGGCATTTTACGGATGTATTTTACCATACTGATAACGATAGAATTGATAAAGTTTCTGCAACTACGATGAAAAATGTAGGTATTAGCGCCTTAACTGCTGCTTATACTTTGGTTACTGCAAACGAAGCCACTGCAGCCACCACTGTCACCCAAGTTAAAAATGATGCTTTAATCCGATTAAAAACAGAGTTTGAATTGAGCAAAAAAGCTATAGGTGATGGTAAACCTGCTGCTGATGAAAAACATATCATTGAGGTTTGGGGCAAATATTATGTTGATGCTTTGGCAACAATTAATACTATGGCTGTTAAACCAGAAACTACAAGGATTGGTTCTGCAATTAAGGTAGCTACTTTAGCTATTGAAAAACAAACTCAGGAGTATTTGAATGAGCTGTAAAACTCTCGCTCCCTCTCCTTGAAGGAGCGAGAGCGAGTAGTTAATTCCTTAGCACTTTCCCGTCATGTCGAAATGAGCTTCCGCGATTGAGAACCACGAAGTGCTCAGCGAAGCTAAATCTTTTCTATAAATAGTAATACCATGCGCTATTATAAATTTTAAAAGGGTTTAAAGAAGAGATATCTCGTCGCTACGCTCTGTCGATATGACGGTTTATTAACGAATAAATTTTGCAAATTCCTTATCTTCGTGCAAATAGGAAATATATGAACTTCCACACACGTAAATGGATCAAACCAGAAGACCTTAACCCAAATGGAGGTTTATTTGGAGGTAGCTTATTAAAATGGATTGATGAAGAAGCGGCAATTTATGCCATTGTTCAGTTAGAGAATCCAAAAGTAGTAACCAAATATATGTCAGAAATCAACTTTGTAAGCTCTGGCAAACTCGGTGATATTATTGAAATGGGTATAACCGCTACTGCTTTTGGCACAACCTCTATCACCATGTGTTGCGAAGTGAGAAATAAAATTACCCGTAAAAGCATTTTAACGATTGACAAAATTGTATTCGTGAACATTAACGATTATGGAGATCCTACTCCTCACGGCAAAACAAAGATTAAATACATCGAAGAACAGTTTGAGCAGGAAAAAGAATAGTGATTAGTGATCTATCATCAGTTATTGTACTGTCTTTTCATAAAAACGACATTTTATGGATATGAAATCCTTACAAGTTCTGTCAATATGATGAAAAACTTTTAGCTGACAATCAACTTTTCCATCTCGATCAAGCTAATGGATGCTACCTTAGGGTCTCCGAACCTGCCCTTAATCTCTTCGAAAGCGATGGAAGACCCAGTGGGCACATAACCATGTCGACTGTACCAGTTAATCAGTTCAATTCGACTGCTGATTACGGAAATTACAATCCTTTTGCAATTATTTTCGAGGGCATATTGCTCAGCTGAAATTAACATCGACTTGCCTATACCATTGCCCTGAGCTAGGGGTGATACGGCAAACATACCTAAGTAAAGGTCATCAGATTTTACTTCTAAGCAAACCGTAGCCAGCATCTTACCACTCTCATTGTTAAGCTTTAGGATTGTTACTGCAGGTTTAGTCAACATTAACTTTAATGCCTCTTCATCAATCCTGATGCCATCTAGGATTTCGGCCTCGGTTGTCCAGCCCATTTTCGATTCTTCGCCACGGTAGGCAGAGTTCACTAATTTGTTTAGCTCCTTAACGTCAGCAAGGTCAGCTCTGGTAATTTTCATCTTATTATAGCTACATTAGTTCATTGCCATTGCTTTAGCTGTCTGAGCTAAAATCCTCATCCTTTGATGTTTGATAGGGTTAAGATTTTTTAGCAAGTTAGCTCCCCTTCAATCGTTCTTCCAAAATTTCTGCATCCAAATCAAATGCATTGATCACAATTTGAGCTTGGTTATAAAAAACATTTCTTTCCTCCAGTTTCATTTCTACAAAGGCAAGCAATTGTTCATCATCCATCCCTTTAAGCAAGGGTCTCTTTTCTCTATTATGCAAACGAGAAACTAACTGTGGAGGGCTCATTTGCAAATAAACAGTTTTGCCGTTTGCATTCATCCATTCCATATTATCGAAAAAACAAGGCAAACCTCCGCCAGTTGCCACCACACACGTTGCTGGATAAGCATAGTTCTTGAGTGTATCACTTTCTAATTGCCTAAAAGCAGCTTCGCCATTTTCCGTAAAATATTCGGCAATTGTTTGACCCTCTTTCGCTACCATAACTGCATCTAAATCAATAACTGGGCAGTTTAATCTATTGGCCAATTGTTTTGCCTTGGTGCTTTTACCGCAGCCCATAAATCCGATAAGAAAGATTTTCATTCTAAAATATTGTTCTATTGATAAATTGTTGTATTGTTAGCATATTCGGTCTCAAATTTCATATCTCAAATCTATGAAAGTTTCACCCTCGGATCTACCCAAGCATACAATAAATCGACCAAAATATTTACCACAACAAAAACAAATGCAATAAATAAAATGGAGCCCATTACTACCGGAAAATCCGACATCTCTAAGGCCGTTACCGTTGTTCTGCCTAAACCATTATAGCCGAAAATATATTCTACAAAGAATGAACCTGCCAATAAAGAAGCAAACCAACCAGATATTGCTGTTATTACAGGATTTAAAGCATTCTTTAAAGCATGTTTGTAAATTATAGCATAACGCCCCAATCCTTTTGCACGGGCAGTACGAATATAATCTTGGGCCAAAACATCTAACATGGCGCTACGTGTCAACTGTACAATAATGGCCAATGGCCTCAAGCCCAAAGTAATCATTGGTAGCCATAAGTTACGCACATTAATAATCTGCCCTTTAAAAGGATCGTAGCTATATAAACTGCCACTCATATTTAAGCCCGTATAGTCTGCCAAAACAAAACCAAACAACCATGCTATAATAATCCCTGCAAAGAAAGATGGAGCGGAGATACCTAATATGGCAAAAGAGTTTGCTGCATTATCAATCCAGCTGCCTTGGTTTACCGCAGATACCACACCCAATAAAACACCAATTAAAGTGGCAAATATCATGGCCGTTAATGCCAACACAAAGGTATTAGGCACTGTTTCTGAAAGTATGGTAGTTACATCTCTTTTAGTTTGGTAAGATCTACGCAGATAAGGAATTTTAACTACTACAACATCAGTACCTATTTTAAACAATTGTTGATAAGCATACTTCTCTTGGTTTTCTGCTGTATTCGGATGAATGCTTATTGGAGATAAATCGTTGATATACAAAAAAAACTGGATGGGCTTTGATCGATCTAAGCCAAATTCTTTACGCACAGCCTCTAAAGATTGTACGTCTGAGCGTTGCCCCATAGTCATTCTAGCTGGGTCTCCCGGCAAAATATTGAACAATACAAATACAACCAGAATAACTCCTGCCATTACTGCAAAGCCATAAAGTAGTTTTCTGATGGAATAAGCGATCATTATTTGCTAAAATATTTATCTGAGAATTCTTCAAAAGATGGCAAAGTATGGTAATGCCATTTATTGACAACTACACCATTTTTCAGTAATAATACCCCAGGATTAGCTCTCACCATACTTTTCAATGGTACAGCATCAGCATAAAAAACTTCTGTAAATAACTTATTTTTTTTAGTAAAAACAGCTGCATCTTGAGCAGAATTAGAGGTTAACATAACTGTGCGGATATTAAATTGCTCGGCTGCATTTAAAGCCAAGGCATTAATTTCGCCTATCGCTTTTTCATTGGCATCTTTTAAGCTATACGCAACAACCACTATATTATAGTAAGGATTTTCGATCAATTCTTTGGTATAATCGGTACCTGAAGCATCGGTGATCGATAAATCTTTGATCTTCACTTCATACCCTTTTTTAATCAGTTTCTTTTCAGGATCTCCTACTACTTCCCAATTCTCATCCTTCCAAACTTCAAGCTTTAAATAATCCTTGTCGCTCATGGATTTGGTTTCGCCTGTGGCTTTGTTTTTAAGTTGATACATGATCAGAAACTCATCTTGAGCGGCACCTTCAGGTATTTTCATCGATGCAGGAATATTTGCTCCGACTTTATAGGGTAAAAAATCTACAATGGGTAAATAATTATAAGTAAAGGTACCGAACAATAAAGAGGCTGCAAAAACTGCAGAAAACAAGGCACTTTGCCAACCAGGGTGAATAGTAACAGGAGTTATTTTTTCACGATGGATAAACAGATAAACAATCATCAACAAAAGGATCAAATCTTTTGCAAAAGATTGCCAAGGTGTTAAAGGGATAGCATCGCCAAAACAACCACAGGAAGTTACCACCTTAAAAGCTGCGGATACAAAAGTTAAAAAGGTAAAAAACACAATGAGTGCTAATAAACCTTTGGTAACTTGACTACGCCAGAAACCAAACAGTAATAGTGCACCTAGCACAATTTCGAGCACACATAAAATGATGGCGATACCCGTTGCCCAACCACTCAAAAAGTTAAGATGGAAGACCTCGAAATATTCTTGCAGTTTATAGCCAAATCCCATTGGATCATTTGCTTTAATTAATCCAGAGAAGATAAACAGGATTCCTACAAACCATCTCGAAAAATTTAGAAGTATCTTTTGCATAATTAGAAGTGAGATATGAGATGTGAGATATGAGACATAGTTTAAAACCTGACTTATTATTTTATGCTAATGGCATACATTTAAAATTAATTAAATTTGATACAAGTGCTTATTTTACTCCGAGCTTAATAAGCGCAAAAACTGCATAATTCAACATATCCTGATAGTTTGCTTTTACCCCTTCTGATGCCAAGGTCTGCCCTAAATTATCTTCAATCTGTTTAACCCTAAATATTTTCATCAAGATCAAATCAGTTAGTGAGCTAATTCGCATATCTCTCCAAGCCTCTCCGTAATCGTGGTTTTTGGCAAACATCAACTCTTTAGTCTCGTTTACACGTTTATCGAAAAGATTTTCAACCAGATCAACTTCCAATTCATTTGGGTCATTTTCTGTTAACTCCAATTGCATCATCGCAATTACGCAGTAATTTACAATACCAATATATTCTGAAGTAATGTCTTCTCCTACTTTAGAAACTTTTTTCTCTTCTAAGGTGCGAATACGTTGGGCTTTAATAAAAATCTGATCGGTTATAGAGGAAAGTCTTAGGATGCGCCAAGCCGTTCCATAATCATTGGTTTTCTTTAAAAAAAGCGATTTGCAAACTGCTATTACGCTATCGTACTCGTGAGATGTGTTTAGTGCCAAAACAAATAAAATATTTAGTTCATAGCCATTTAAATAGCTATTTTTGTATTAAATGATGGCTAAAGATACATTTTTAAACCGAAAAGTAACACTAAATAGTAGAGGTAAGGCGATAGATTTAAGCAGTCCTGCGGTGATGGCCATCTTAAATATCACACCAGATTCATTTTATAGCAAGAGCAGGATTAATAATATAGATGAAGCCTTAAAAAACACAGAAAGGTTTATTAATGAGGGAGCTAAATTTATAGATGTTGGCGCATATTCTTCAAGACCAGGCGCTGCGGATGTTAGTGAAACAGAAGAATTGCAAAGAATAATTCCGATAATTACGGTTATTGCTAAAGAATATCCAGACATTTTAATTTCTATAGATACTTTTAGATCCAAAGTTGCCGAAGAAGCCATTTTAGCTGGTGGCCATATCATTAATGACATTGCAGCTGGTGAATTAGACGACAAAATGTTTGAAACCGTAGCTAAATTGCAGGTGCCTTACATGATGATGCACATGAAAGGAACGCCACAGAACATGCAGCAGAACCCAACCTATGTTAATGTTACCCAAGAAGTTTTCAATTACTTTGACGAAAAAATAGCACATCTAAAACAACTTGGAGTTAAAGACCTCATCATAGACCCGGGATTTGGCTTTGCAAAAACCATTGCCCATAATTACGAACTTTTAGAGCAAATGGAAATCTTACATAAGTTTGAGCTACCGATTTTGGTTGGCTTTTCGAGAAAATCTATGATTACCAAAGTACTGAACATCAAAGCTCATGAGGCACTAAATGGCACAACAATACTAAATACAATTTCCCTGCTAAAAGGCGCATCCATATTAAGAGTACATGATGTAAAAGAAGCTGTGGAATGCGTTAAGTTACTTGCGATGATCGAAGCATGATCTCCTTTTATTGATTTTTTTACAAGTTAATTTAAAGTCCCCTTTAGGGGATTTAGGGGTAAAATACTTATCTTGTGCTACCATGAAAAGCCTCGACTTTGATTTCCTTAAAATTACTTGGGTTGATGGAATAGACATATTACTTGTAGCTATTCTTATCTACTACATTTATAGCCTTATCCGCAACACACTTGCGGTTAACTTACTGTTAGGGATGTTTATCATCCTTATTTTCTATTATGCTGTAAAAGGCTTACACATGAATTTATTATCGGCTATTATCAATAAATTTATGAGCGTAGGGATAATGGCCTTGGTGATTATTTTCCAACCAGAGATTAGGCGTTTTCTTTTACACATTGGCAAGAATACATTTCTACAGAAAAATAAAGCATGGTGGGGTTATTTATTTGGTAGTAAAGATTTAGAAAGAGATAATTTAATTCGTATTAAACCAATTATAGATGCTTGCAAAAGCATGAAAAAATCTAGAACTGGAGCACTAATTGTTTTTGTTAAGTTCTATGATGATGAATTGTTTAGCAACAGTTGCGAGTTGATTGATTCCAAAATATCTAAACGATTGTTAGAGAGCATCTTTCAAAAATATAGCCCATTGCATGATGGCGCTGTGGTAATTGCAGAAAATAAAATTAAAAGTGCCAGTTGCATCTTACCACTAACAGATAACGACAAATTACCAACGCATTTTGGATTGAGACATAGAGCCGGAATTGGCGTATCAGAAACTACTGATGCCGTGGCAGTAATCATATCAGAAGAGACTGGCGAAATTGCCTATGCCAAACAAGGCAGAGTAAGAATGAATGTTTCTTTCGGAGAGTTAGAGAAATTATTAAATAAAGACTTTTAAGCGAATTGACCACTTCGATTTTAATAAAAAATAAGGTCCATCCTGTTAAACAGGATGGACCTTACTATATCTGTGAAATCACCTTAATCTGTTTAATCCCTTTTTAGCAGTACTGCTCAAAAGCACCGATCAAACTATCGGCAATCATTTGTGCAGGGCGACCTTCAATCTGGTGACGTTCGATCATGTGAACCAATTTGCCATCTTTAAACAAGGCCATTGATGGTGATGATGGAGGGAAAGGCATCATATAACCTCTAGCTTTATCAACCGCATCTTTTTCCATACCAGCAAAAACAGTTACCAATTTATCTGGATGTTTTGCATTAGAAGCTGCTAATTTAGCCGCCGGACGAGCATTAGCTGCAGCACAACCACAAACAGAGTTAACCACAACAAACACAGTTCCTTCGCTTTTAATAGCGCTATCTACTGCCTCAGCAGTTTTTAATTCTTCAAAACCAACGTTAGTTAATTCAGCACGCATTGGTTCTACTAAATATTCTGGATACATTTTTTCTCTTTTTTATGAATAAAGTACAAAGATAGCAAATATGATGCGCTAAAATTTAACAGTAGATAAAATAACAATTTCCTGACTTACAGACATAAAAAAGGATTGCCCAACAATGGGCAATCCTTTCTATTATTAATTATTTAAATTTATTGCATATTTTGAAAGATCTCTTTCATCGCTTCTTGGTCATTTAATACACCAAAACCAAATATTACAGCAATACCAATACACATTACAATAATTAATGCGCCAAGTATTAAACCAATAATGGCACAAACCCTACCGGCATTTAAGTTTTTAAATGAACCCTCGGTATAAAGCCCCATATTCTCTGCATACAAAAGCTTGTCTTTTTTACTTAATACTAAAGCAACTATACTTAATACTAATGAAAGTATTCCATAAAAACAGCAACAGGTTACTATAGATAAAATACCTAACACTAAAACGATGGTTGCATTTGGTAACGCTTGTTGCATTCCTCCATAACCGCCATTATTTGGTGGGAAACCGCCATTATTTGGCGGAGGGAAACCACCATTATTTGGCGGAAAACCATTTCCTTGTTGCGCAATCGGCGTTGGTTCTACTGGTACTGCTGTACCTTCATTTAATGGACTTCCTGTAGATTCTGTTGTACTTTCGGATGAAAAATCCCCTTCTTGTTCGTTTTTCTTTGGTTCTTCTCCTGGTAATTGTTCTTCAGACATAGTTTAAATTAGTTGATTGGTAAATATTTTATAAATATAATTGATTACAATAATTATAGTGGCTCCAATATAAAGCATTTTTATAATAAATGCTCCGTTTTTAAAATCAAATTTTAAATGAATTAGCGTAAAAAGAAACAAACCTAATATTGGAATAGTGGCTGGATAGAATTTAAATGAAGAAATCAAATCTCCTTTTATTAATGCTACCAAAGATCTTTGTAAACCACAACCCGGACAATCTATACCCGATAATTGTTTTATTGGACAGCTCAATAAATTATGTTCCAGCCAATGGATAAATCCTTCACTTTTAGTTGCTGTAAATAGTAAAATTAAGATTACATAATTTTTCATGGCCGGCTAAAATTATGCATTCTGCTTTTGCTAAACAAGATTGATCCTGTAGTTCTAAGCTATATTTTCTAAATACTTCTATTTTTCTACTACATACAATGGGATTTTGCATCTGTAAATATTCACCAGATAATATTAATCAAATATTTACAAGGCAAGATTGGCGTCTTTTCAAGCGATTGTGTTTCTTCAGCAGCTACAATCACCTATATCTTTACCCTCTCCTAACGCCGCAATAGATGCAAAAGTGCTGGCTGCAATTTCTGTAAGCGCTTCTTTGGTAAAAAATGCCTGATGGCCTGTTACCAAAACATTAGGAAAACTAATTAATCTTTGGATTTCGTCATCGCCAATAATGGTGTCTGATAAATCTTTGAAGAAAAGCTTCCCTTCTTGCTCGTACACGTCTATGGCTAAGCCAGAAATTTGACCAGTTTTTAATGCATCAATGATATGCTTGGTGTATAACAATGCTCCACGACTTGTATTGATGATGACAACTCCCTTTTTCATTTTTGCCAAGCTCTCTTTATTTATTAGATATTTATTTTCTTCAGTTAATGGGCAATGCAAAGAAATCACATCAGCTTTGCTAATTACAGTTTCAAATGTCTGATAATCTACCCCTAACTGTCTTAATTCTTCCATTTCAAAAGGGTCGAATGCAAGAACTTTGCAACCGAAACCCAGCATAATTTTACAGAATGCAGTTCCTATTTTACCAGTACCAATAACACCAACTGTTTTTTGGTAGAGATTAAATCCCATTAAGCCATTTAAAGAAAAATTCTGTTCTCTTGTTCTGTTATAAGCTTTATGTATTTTGCGATTGAGGGTTAGTAATAGCGCAATTGCATGTTCTGCCACAGCCTGAGGAGAATAGGCAGGAACGCGACAAAGTTTTAAATGGTGTGCTTTAACAGCATCCAAATCTACATTGTTAAAACCAGCACAACGTAAAGCAATTATTTTGATGCCTTTTTCTGCTAAAACCGCAATTACATCGGCACTGAGCTTATCGTTTACGAAAACGCAAACAGCATCATAAGTATCTTTTTTAATCGCATCTACAATGTGCGGACCTAAGTGAGTATCCCAAAATACTAACTCAAAATGGTAAGCTTCATTACACTTTTCAAAAAACTGTCGGTCGTATGGCTTAGCAGAAAAAAACAGAACTCTCATTTGCTTAAAATACGAAATAAAAGCTCAAATGCATATTTTTCAGCGCGTATAAAATCATTTGCCAATTTTTATGCCTCAGATAATCCTTGTTTACCGCTTGAAAACTGCTAAAATAGGGCGCAAACTTTGTTTTATAAACCTGATAATAGCGAACACGTAGCGCAGCGAAGTAAAGCGGTTAGCAGGGCTACAGTTGCCAATTACTTGTAGCATTCATTTTCTAAAAGAAAATTACAATTCTAAAACTAAACAATAGCTATTCGTTTGGCTTTCACAAAGCTATGCTGTAACTTTGCATTTCATTAAAAACAAAAAATATGTCATCAGTAGAGACTTCATACGTTCCTTATAAAGTTAAGGACATTTCACTGGCAGAATGGGGCCGCAAAGAAATCGGATTAGCAGAGGCAGAAATGCCAGGCTTAATGAGTTTGCGTAAAGAATTCGGCCCATCTAAACCACTAGCAGGTGCTCGCATTGCTGGTTGTTTACACATGACAATCCAAACTGCAGTGCTAATTGAAACTTTGGTTGAATTAGGCGCTGAGGTTACTTGGTCATCATGTAACATCTTCTCAACTCAAGATCATGCTGCTGCTGCAATTGCTGCTGCGGGTATTCAAGTTTACGCTTGGAAAGGTTTAAACGAAGTTGATTTCGATTGGTGCATTGAGCAGACTTTACATTTCGGTCCAGATCGTCAACCACTGAACATGATTTTAGATGACGGTGGTGATTTAACCAACATGGTTTTCGATAAGTATCCTGAGCTTATTGCAGCTATTAAAGGTTTATCTGAAGAAACTACAACTGGTGTACACCGTTTATACGAAAGAATGAAAAACGGAACATTGCACTTACCTGCAATTAACGTTAATGATTCGGTAACTAAATCTAAATTCGATAACAAATACGGTTGTCGTGAATCTTTAGTTGATGCAATTCGTCGTGCAACTGATGTAATGATGGCTGGTAAAGTAGCTGTTGTTTGTGGTTATGGCGATGTGGGTAAAGGTTCTGCTGAATCTTTAAGCTCGCAAGGTGTACGTGTTATCGTAACAGAAATTGATCCAATTTGTGCCTTACAAGCGGCAATGGAAGGTTACGAAGTTAAAAAATTAGCTACTGCAATTAAAGAAGCAGATATCGTGGTAACTACAACTGGTAACTGTGATATCGTTCGCGAACAACACTTCAGAGCATTAAAAGACAAAGCTATTGTTTGTAACATTGGCCACTTCGATAACGAAATTGACATGGCTTGGTTAAACAGTGCTTATGGCGATACTAAAATTGAAATCAAACCTCAAGTTGATAAATATACCATCGATGGTAAAGATGTAATTATCTTGGCCGAAGGTCGTTTGGTTAACTTAGGTTGCGCAACTGGTCACCCAAGTTTTGTAATGAGTAACTCGTTTACCAACCAAACTTTAGCACAATTAGAATTGTGGACTAACCCAGGTAAATACGAAAACAAAGTTTATGTGTTACCTAAACATTTAGACGAAAAAGTTGCTCGTTTGCACTTAGAAAAAATCGGTGTAGAATTAGATGTTTTAGATCAGCATCAAGCAGATTATATCGGTGTAGCTGTAGAAGGTCCTTTCAAACCAGATACCTACAGATACTAAGCCGAAAGGCAAAAGACTAAAGCATAAAGCAGCTTTAGTCTTTAAGCTTATACCTTTGAAAGAGATGTGCATTTTGCACGTCTCTTTTTTTATGGTATCGCCTTTGCGAGCATAGCGAAGCAATCTCATTTTTAATTGTTAGAAAAAGTTTGGCAGTAGCTGTTCGGTTAATTAAGTCCTTCTGTCCGCTTTACCTCGTGCAACCAAAAGGTCTGCAACTGCGTGCTCGCTGCCATAAGGTTTATTTTACAAAAATTTTTAGCTCTTTTGAAACCGAAAAACCTACATTTGATTAACAATCTTAATACCTGATATTTAAAAATATGAAAGCTTTAATATTCGCCTTATTTATAACATCGTTTAGTTTTGCAGCGAATGCGCAAACTAAATCTCAAGCAAAAACAACTCAACAAGCAACAACACTAAAAGAAAAAGAAGTAGAAATTGCTTGTGGAGAATGCAAATTCAAAATGAAAGGCAAAAGCTGCGATTTAGCCATCCGCATTGACGGAAAATCTTATTTTGTAGATGGTAAATCTGTGGATGATTTTGGCGATGCCCACGATGAAAAACATGGCTTCTGCAATGTAATCAGCAAAGCAACTGTTACCGGAGAAATTGTAAACAATCGTTTCAAAGCAACAGATATAAAATTAATTGCTGAGAAGAAATAATTAAGAATTGTCGTCCTGAGCCCTGTCGAAGGATCTCCTTAGTTAAACTTTTCTAATGAGATTCTTCACTATGCTCAGATCCGATAGCTATCGGATGACAAAATCTTTTCCCTATTCAATATTAACCGGCTTATTTTTTGGATATTTAACTTGATATTTTAAAGTTAACTTCTTCTGCTCATTAGGCTGTATCAACATTTTCCAAGTTAATAATCCTGTAGCCTCATCCAGTTGCGCTTTGCTCAGCTCTTGCTTTTCTATACTGATGTCACTACTTGTAGAAACTGGTAACTGATCTTGTACAATTAAATTAATAGGTTGACTTTTCCTATTTTTAATATCTATCACAAAATGTCTGCTATCTCTTTGCGAAGAACCAATAAATTGTTTTTCGTTAAAATCTTTTTGTTTTTCTCTTTTAATCACCACATTTTTATCTACCCCTAAAGAGAAAGTTAACGTATCAGAAGCATTTTGAATATCTAACAAAGTTTTACCCAAAAAAGTACCTTCAAAGAAAATATTCGCTTCTCCGCTTATTAAATTAACCTCATTAAAACCATTTATTTTTGCAGTCAAGAAAGCATCATCACTAATTTTTGGCGCAGCATAATATTCGTAATCGGCTTTAAAATCATAATTACCAATATCAACGGTAAACTGCTTTCCGTCACTTAAAATGGTATACGGATTTTGGATGTCAAATGTAATATTGGTCTGTTTTTCTACCGTATTTACCTCAACGGCATTAGAGGTTAGAGAACTCATACCTCTGATCATCACTTTCGCATTAGCTATTTCTTTTCTTTGAGTGTTTCCGTATCCGGCAACTACCACTTCGCTCAACGTTTGATTATCTGGCTGAAGCCTAATATTCATTTGATTGGAGTTAATTGGCTGCTCCAAAGTTTGAAACCCAATATAACTAAACGTTAGTATAGTACTACCAGTAGGAATTTGCAGGCTAAAATTACCACTAGCATCGGTAACCGTAGCAACAGAAGTATTTTTTGCTCTAATAGCCACCCCAGGTAGCGCTTGATTATCATCTGCACCTACAACTCTTCCTTTCACCAACGTAATTGCAGCATTTCCGCCTATACCAAAATAACCAGCGCTATTAAAGCCTAATTTATAAGGCTGCAAATCTGGCTTGGTATTATTTGTAGTTGGGTTACCAGAAGATAAGGTCAATTTAACACTTCTCCAATCCTCTCCAGAATTTTGCGTAACATTAGCTTTGTAAACTAATTCTATTGGACTTAAAACGTCTTTAGCCCTAATATCGTAAGTGGGATACCAAGCTGCATTACTTACCATATAAGTTAAGCCAAACTTACCTCTTGTAGCTGCTTTTGCGGAAACTTTAACCACTACATCACTAGAATTTTTAAGGTTCTGTCCATCAATTTCTACAATTTGCTTATTGTATTTATTTAGCTCTAATTGCAATTTAATAATTTCCTTTCCAATGGCAATTTGCTTATTTTTAGCTTCCGATAATCTTTGTTTCTGAAAATCTAATGCAAGCTTCAATTTAGCTAAATCGTAATTTACATTTGGCCCCATTACTACTTGGTTTTTTATTAGCATATCTTCTTCAGCTTTATAAACCTCGCTCTCATTTCTCAACTCCGCAATTTTATCGTTTAGGCTGGTTATTGTATTTAGATAAGATGTTTTCTGATCAGAATTTTTCTTCTCTAACAAAAAGTTCTTTTGTTGAGTTACCGATAAAATGGTAAAATTACCCTCGCCTTTGGCCTGTATGCTCTGTGTTTCTATAGCAGATGATAATCCCGAAAACACCAATAAACTTATACCTGGGGGGATATCGACACTTTCAGTCTGTCTTTGTACTTGTGCGCCGCTAATAAATACAGTTACATTATTAATTTTAGAATTTACGGGGATTTGAGTTTCTTGGGCAAGTGCTGCAAAAGAGACAAAAAGCAATAAAATATTGAAGCGGAAAAAAAATTTCATAATATAAATTTAGATTTTAACATTAAATATATAGGCTTTAAGAAGCTATGTTATTTACAAGATGCAATTAAATCGCCAATTGCATAAGCTATAAATAAAAAAAGCATCCCAATAGTATCGGGATGCTTTTGCTAAAATTATTTTAGAACTTAATTTATTCCTCTGAATATCCTGTTCCAACGGATTTTGCTAAACCAAGAGCCATTGCTGTCAAAGCTCATCCAAATAAACAAAGCTTTACCTACAATATGATCTTCTGGTACAAAGCCCCAGTATCTAGAATCTGCAGATTGGTGACGGTTATCTCCCATCATCCAGTAATAATTCATTTTAAAAGTATAGGATTTTGCAATTTTATCATTGATGTACCAATCATTTCCTTTTTTCTCAACCTTATTGCCTTCGTACGTTCTAATGGCACGATAGTATAATGGCATGGTAACGCTATCAATTTGTACTGTCCATCCTTTTGCCGGAATTTTTATCGGTCCAAAATTATCTCTATTCCAAGGTCTATTAGGATCATGTGGAAACATGCCACCCGATTCTTCATCAGTTGCTTTAGCAGCATCCATTACAGCGGATTTAACGAAATCCAATTTCCTAACTTCAACAATTATTTCTTCAGAAGCATTAGCAATAAATGTAAGTGGATCTTCGGTGCTTTGCATTTCTAAGGTGTTAATTCCCAAATCTTCTAAAACTTTCGGGTTAACATCAGCAGACTTAATCTGAATGCGATAAGGCATCATCCCTGTATTTTTTAATGGCTCATCTTTACCATTAACATTTGCAATCCCATTTTTCATACTAATTACATCGCCAGCAATACCAATACAACGTTTAATATAATTTTCGCGTTTATCTACCGGTCTACTTGTAATTGTATATTGACTATTTATGGTTTTCCAATCAGAATTTCTAACCATGTCATAATAACTAGGATTTTGATTTTCTAGAGCAACCGTATCACCTTCTGGAAAATTAAAAACTACCACATCGTTATTTTTGATATCCTGTAAACCAGGTAATCTTCTATACTTCCATTGTACACCATCCCAATAGGCTTTCGTATTTGTTATAGGCATAGTATGGTGTGCAAATGGGAAAGCAACAGGTGTCATCGGGATACGAGCCCCATAATTTACCTTACTTACAAATAGAAAATCTCCTACCAACAAAGATTTCTCCATAGAGCCAGAAGGGATTGTATAAGCCTCTATAAAAAACACCCTAATAATTGTTGCTGCAACAACAGCAAAAATAATGGCATCCGTCCATTCTCTTGTTTTACTTTTTTTCTTTTTTGGTTCGGCAGTTTTATTTTTTTGCCAGAATTTGTAGTTCATATCTTCTTCAGTTTAACTGATTGTCTTAATGCTTTTCGTTTGGCTTTCAGCTTTGGTCTTTATTCTTTCTGCTCTATTTAAAATTAAAAACATCAGCAATATTGTAAAAGCCTTGTTTATGTTGTAACCATTCTGCCGCTACTACAGCACCTAAAGCAAAACCTGCTCTACTATGTGCAGTATGCTTAATTTCTATATCATCTACCTCAGAGCTGTAAACCACGGTATGTGTACCTGGTACATTTTCTATGCGATGCGATTCGATTAACAATTGTTCATTTTTAATCACATCTGGTATTGGCGTACCTACAACTTCATTCAACCATTCAGATTTTCGATCTAACTCCTCAATAATCCCTTCTGCAATAGTCATTGCTGTACCACTTGGTGCATCTAACTTTTGCGTATGGTGTATTTCTTCTACTTGCACCTCATAAGCTGGATAATTATTCATCAGCTTTGCTAGCACCGTATTTAAATGAAAAAACAAGTTAACGCCAATACTAAAATTAGAGCCATAAAGTAAGGTATTGTTACTACTAAGGCAATCATTTTTAATTTCTTGCAGTTTGCCATACCATCCTGTGGTACCTACTACTACCGGAACACCAGCTTCAAAGCATTTGTAAATATTATCTACCGCAGCATCTGGTGCACTAAAATCTATGGCTACATCTGCTACTGCTAAATTTGCTGTAGTAAAATCTGAAAGATTATCTATACTAATTTTTAATACGATTTCATGACCACGTTCTAAAGCAAAACGCTCTATAATTTGGCCCATTTTACCATAACCTAATAAGGCTAATTTCATAATTTGAGCGTTAATTTTAATCCAGGCACAGCACTAAAGCCATACATGGTACTTGAGTTAATTAATGTTGGTGTAATTTTGTAAGTCAATTCGTTTTCTACATTATGGTATTTTAAACGAGCTGTTACATAGGCGTCAATTACATTTGCACCATATAATGCTACCAGCGAGAGCAATACTATCTCCCTATTGTTCTTAGCAATATCTTTAGCAGTAGTTAAATAGGCAGTTTCATATCTTATAAACTGAGGATCTTTACTTGTATTATCATTTTCTTGTCTGTAAACCAGTTCGGCAAGAGAGGCCCTATACATTCTATTATTTTCTATATAAGAACTTACCAAAACAGCACCACCACCATAAATCAGACCAATTTTACCAATAATATAAATCTTTTGGAATACTCTTTTATCACCATAATAACCGGATTTTACATCATTTACCACCAAACCATAGTTATACATTTGGCCTAAACCTGGAAAAATTAAAGAACGTCTGATTGCTTTTTTACCTGCAATTTGACCTTTGTTCACATAACCTGCAGGTTTAATAGTGTCGGTTTTAGAAGAATCTTTAAGCGCTTTATTGTTAACAGGAACTTGCCCTTTAGCAGTAGCAAAAGTTAATAGAAGAACAATAAAAAGATAGAATACACGCATTACCAATCTAAAAGTTCTAAAATTCTGTTCAGGTCTTCGTTAGAAACAAAAGGGATTTCTATAGCGCCCTTACCATTATCATTCACTTTCAATTTAACTTTAGTAGCAAACTTTGAAGCTAAATCTCTTTGTAATTTCTGATACTCGAAAGATGCTGGAGCCGCAGCTACCTTTGGTTTAACCTGCACATGATGAATGCTACGCACCAATTCTTCTACCTTACGCACCGATAAACCTTTATCTAAAATTTCTTGGTGGATGAACAATTGTTTGGCATCTTCTTCTACGCTGATTAAAGCACGAGCATGGCCCATTGATATTTTACCATCTCGAATAGATGCCTGAATTACAGGCGGCAATTTTAACAAACGCAAATAATTACTTACCGTGGTGCGATTTTTACCTACGCGTTCGCCCAGTTGTTCGGGTTTTAATCTGCACTCATCAATCATCATCTGGAAACTTAATGCAACTTCAATAGCATTTAAGTTCTCACGTTGAATATTTTCAATCAATGCCATTTCTAGCATTTGCTGATCATCCGCTGTGCGGATATAGGCAGGAATTTGAGTTAAACCTGCTAATTTAGAAGCTCTTAACCTACGTTCACCAGAAATTAGCTGATATTTTGAACCATTTTTTCTAACTGTAATAGGCTGTATTAAACCTTGTACTTTGATAGATTCTGATAATTCATTTAAGGCAACTTGATCAAATTCTGTACGTGGCTGATAAGGATTAGTTTCAATATCATTGATATTTACTTCGCTTATACTACCAATTTGCGCTGTTTGTTCTAAAGTATCGTTACCATTTTTTGGAGGATGAACAGAATCGTTATCATCTAAAAGAGCACTTAATCCTTTTCCTAAACCTGTTTTTCGCTGAAAAGATGTCATCTATATAATTTATATGGTTGCCGTGCTCGCATCTTGCTCTTCGGTAACTAAACCGTTTTTGCGAACAATTTCTCTGGCTAAGTTTAAATAATTGATTGCGCCTTTACAATTTGCATCGTGCATAATAACCGAAACGCCATAACTTGGTGCCTCACTTAAGCGGGTATTGCGCTGAATGATGGTATCAAATACCAAATCTTGGAAGTGTGTTTTCACCTCTTCTACTACTTGGTTTGATAATCGTAATCTCACATCATACATCGTTAATAAAATTCCTTCAATTTCCAATTCTGGATTTAAACGGTTTTGTACGATTTTAATTGTGTTCAATAACTTACCCAAACCTTCTAATGCGAAATATTCGCACTGAACTGGGATAATTACAGAATCTGCCGCAGTTAAGGAGTTAATAGTGATTAAACCTAAAGATGGAGAGCAGTCAATAATGATAAAATCATATTGATCTTTAATGCGTTCTAAAACCGCTTTCATTTTATACTCGCGACTAGAAAGGTTGATCATCTCGATTTCTGCACCCACCAAATCGATATGTGCAGGCAACAAATCTAGATTTGGGGTTTCTGTCTTTACAATTGCATCAAGCGGATCAATGTCGTTAATGATACACTCATAAATACTGTTTTTAATATTTCTGGGATCGAAACCAATACCAGATGTAGAGTTTGCCTGAGGATCTGCATCCACTAAAAGTGTTTTATACTCTAAAACCGCTAAGCTAGCTGCTAAATTTATAGACGAAGTAGTTTTACCTACACCGCCTTTTTGGTTTGCTAAAGCAATAATTTTACTCATCTATTCAGAATGACTTTATTTTACAATAATTAGCTGAAAAAAATGCTATTTTTGTACCAAATAGGCACTTTTCAACAATTAGCTAAGATACGAACTAAAACCCAATATTAGTATTAAAGCAATAAGTGTTTTGAACATCTTATTAACAATTTGAGTATGATAACCATTGTATCTGGCACCAATAGAAATTCTAGCAACACTTTAAAAGTTGCCAAATATTATCAGAAAAAGCTGGCAGAAAAGGGTTTGAAAACCGAATTACTTGATCTACAAGACTTACCGGCTGATATAATTAGTACTGATCTATACGGGAAAAGAAGTGCCGAATTTCAAAAAATACAGGATTTAGTTACTGAAACCAGTAAATTTCTCTTCATAATTCCAGAATACAATGGAAGCTTTCCTGGAGTTTTAAAGACCTTCATCGATGCTTGTGCTTTTCCAGAAAGCTTTTACGATAAAAAAGCCTGTTTAGTAGGCATTTCTTCGGGAAAATATGGCAATATTAGAGGCATTGAGAATTTTAATGGAGTTTGTGCTTATTTACACATCAATGTGATGCCATTGCGTTTGCATATTTCTGCCATCAAAACAGAATTAAATGAAAGTGAAGATTTCTTTAAAGAGGATACTTTAAAATTTGTTGATCAGCAAATGGAGAAGTTTGTTAACTATTAGACCCCTAAATCCCCTAAAGGGGACTTTATAACAGGGCTCAAAATTAACACAATAGATAAACAAGTCCCCTTTATGGGATTTAGGAGTTAAACTCCAAATCTTATCCATTTATCGCCTTCTCCGCCGAAGATAAAATAACCTGGATGTAACATTTCTGCGAAATCTTCTATTAAAGTAACTGCATTTGCAGGACTTCTTTCTTTGTTCACATCGTCATTTAGCAAAACAATTCTGCCATTTTTTACCGCAGCCCATTCTGGATCAATTAACGATGGTACCTCACGCATTAAATCATTTAATGTTTTTCCCTGTTGATAATAAATAATATAAACTGCACCCAAAATATCGGTTTCTAACATCCCTCCTGCAGCATTAATTTCGTTAGCCAAGGTTAAGCTCTGCATATTTGAGGTATCCAGACAAACTACTGGCACACGATCCATAAATTTAATCTTATGCGAGACGATATCAACACGTTCGTGTAATTCTTCACGCAAAACTTCATCCATTTCACTATTTATAAGCTCTTTTAAAAAAGACATCTGAATTTATTATTAATTTGTACAAAAATAGTATTCCTAAACTGATGCGTAGAATTATAAACAATATATTTTGGTTTTTGTGCTTGCTCTTCGTCGTTGCTTGCGGTGGTAAATCAACTGATGAAGGCAAAAAAGTTTTCAATATCAACTTAGATCAAAATGTAACTTCTCTCGATCCAGCTTTTGCACGTAACCAAAATGCGATCTGGATGATCAATCAGCTATTTAATGGCTTGGTTCAGGTTGATGACAGTTTAAATACCAAACCCTGTATTGCTAAAACTTGGCAAATGTCTGCAGATGGTTTAACCTATACTTTCAATTTACGTAATGATGTTTATTTCCAAGATGATCCCTTATTCAAAGATGGGAAAGGCAGAAAAGTTGTTGCAGCAGATTTTGCCTACAGTTTTTACCGTTTAATTGATCCTAAAGTTGCTTCTTCTGGCGGATGGATTTTTGGTGATAAAGTAAAAGATGCGGATGGGTTTAAAGCCTTAAATGATAGCACATTTCGCATCACCTTATTAAAGCCTTTCCCAGCATTTATGCAATTGTTAACCGCTCAATACTGCTCGGTTGTGCCTAAAGAGGTGGTAGAACATTATGGCAAAGATTTTAGAAGTCATCCGATTGGCACAGGTCCGTTTAAGTTTAAATACTGGAAAGAGGATGAGATTTTAGTGCTCTTAAAAAATGAAAACTATTGGGAAAAAGATGGAAATGTACGCCTGCCTTATCTAGATGCGGTAAAAGTTACTTTTATTAGCGATAAACAAAGCGCTTTTATGAATTTCATCAAAAAGGATTTAGACTTCTTTAATAGTGTTGATGGCAGCTACCGCGATGATATTTTAACCAAAAGTGGAAAAATGACCAGCAAATACAAAGATAAATTCCAGTTGATTAAAGGCCCCTATCTCTGTACAGAATATGTTGGTATTTTGGTAGATCCTGATAAAAAGATAGTACAAAACTCTCCTTTAAGACTTAAAAAAGTTAGGCAAGCCATTAATTACTCCATCGATAGAGAAAAGCTGATCAAATATTTGAGAAATAGCGTAGGTACGCCTGCAACTTCAGGCTTTATTCCTCGAGGAATGCCAGGGTTTGATAGTACTCGGGTTAAGGGCTATAACTATAACCCAGCGCTGGCAGCAAAATTATTGGCCGAAGCGGGGTATCCTAATGGTAAAGGCATGCCAGAAGTTACTTTAAGCACTTCCACTACTTACAAAGATCTTATTGAATTTATACAAGGCGAGTTAAGTAACATTGGTATTAAAGCAAAAGTTGATGTTAGCCCCAGTGCTAGCTTACGCGATATGATGTCTAAAAACGAGGTTAATTTCTTCAGAGGTTCTTGGATTGCGGATTATCCTGATGGAGAAAATTATTTATCTGTATTTTACTCTAAAAACAGGGTGCCATTTGGTCCAAATTACACTGGTTATTTTAATGATGAATTTGACCGTTTATTTGAGCAGAGCTATTTTGAGAGCGACAATAAAAAACGCTACGAGTTATATTACAAAATGGATAACATGATCATGGAACATTCTTCTGTAGTACCTGTATTGTACGACCAAGCTGTAGTGATGTTACAAAATAATATTAGTGGTTATCCGATTAACCCTTTAAGTTTAATGATTTTGAAAAGAGTGAAGAAGGGTTAAGAAAGGTTTTGAATAACATTTAAGGTTTCAAGATGTAGCCTTCAGCCGGTCTTTAAACTAAAGTAATAAAAATTACTTTCTTTAATCAACCACTATAGCTTGAAGCCGTTGTTATAAGCTGGCCAAGTTTAGAGAATATAAAACTATTAAAGAAAATAGTCACATTCCCCTTTTCCGCCCAAATCAATTATTTTTTTTAAGATTTCTTCATCAGTACCGCGATAACGAACAGCTGAAATACAAGATACTGCTAATGCGTTAATTGCCCTTGCCGTTTCTTCTTCAGTTTCAGGCTGTTTTTTAAAATAGCATCCGGTATCAGTCATTTCCATTAAATCAGGTGCTTCCGCTTCTGGAGCTCCACAAAGAATACAAGAGTCGCATTGAACATAGAAATCGCCTGGGACATTATTAGGATTCGGTATGGTATTTTCAGGTTCAATTCGTGTTGCAGCTTTACGGTCTTGGAATTGTTTTGTTCCAGATTTTTTAAAAATTCCGAAGATTTTCTCAAATATGTTCATGTCATCTTGCTTGGTAACTCCGAGACTTGCTTATAACGTTTTGGGCTTGGCGAATGGTGACGGCTTCATTAATTTCCTATGCAATATAACGGATTGAAGTCGAACTTCCGCCAATTTTGCCAAACCTCCTGTTAGTAGCAGTTGCTATAGGTAATGTTTCCAAATGTTAATTTATTGGTTTTTCTAGACTCTATTCTTCAAGTTAATTGATACCTCATCATTTTTTTATTTAACCATGCTGAAAAATTATTAATGAGTTTGAACTTGTTAATTTTATCATCGTCACCTATTCGCGAAAAGTAGCCTTTCTCTACGGAGGCGTACTTTCCTATAAACTTATAGCATTTACAAAATGTTTTAATCCCAATTTTAAAGTCAAATAAAGAAATTGTATATGGTGTAAATTGATTCCTTACGTGCTCATATTCTTCGTGTTTTAGGATGATTGAATTGTTTAAGATTGGTAGTTCCCCGTTACTTCCGTTAATAATTTCCCAATTAGAGAATTCCTTTTTTAAAAAAAGACAGAGCTTCTGTCCCTTTTTAGCTTTATCAAATCTCACATCACATGTCCATTCTTTGAACATATTTACAGTAATCGATCCGTAAGATTGACCTTTTAATGTTTCAAAAATTTTAAAAGTATAAGAATTATCTTTAACCGCATCAATTTCTCCGATTACTATTAAGTCTGCGCTTCCAGTAATAATTTCTATTGGAAATTCAAGTTTTTTAGCTTCAGCTTTTATTAACGAAAAAAATATTGCTAAAAATAAGATCCTATGTTTCATGGTATTTGTCATTTGCTATAACGTTTTGAGCATTGCCTATAACTTATATATACGCCTCACATCGTTAGACCTATCCACTCATTTTCCTTCGGAGAGGTCTGATAAATGTTATCCCATTTTTATAAAAGTATTGAAAAAAAATACAGAAATCATTGAAGGGTTTCTAATTTGCCGCAAGCTTTATATGGCGCTTATGAAACTGTGGCATTTATTTTATAACCAAAAAATAGCTAAAATATTTTTCTAAGATTATCGTCCTCATCAATGTGATTTTATGCTAAAATTAATGAGTTTGCACTTTTAATAGATTGGACATCAAAATCTACTTTTTGAAATGTTCTTTTACGTAGGTATTAAAGTCTGGTAACGATTTATTCTCTAAAATATTTACGATTTGAGAAAATTGGATATAACGGTATTTGTATGGATCTTGTAATAGCTCATTGTAATGTTCTGTTAAGTATTTCTCTTTATCAACGCCACCTGGTATAGGGTTTTTAAGCTTTGCAAGTACCGCTTTAGCTAATTTAAGGCATTTGGCAAGTTCTTTTTTCTTTCCTCTACTCCTCCAATAAGCAACCGCAAATTCGTTCGCTTTATATTCTCCATTATAATTATTTTCTGGAGCGGTACCTGTATGGTGCTGAAAAGCATGCCCGATTTCGTGAGGAAGAAAAAATCCATAAAAAAACATACCTGCTAAAACTTTACCATCATCGGCACTTCCGCTAACATCGGCAAGAAATTTTTCCATCGGCGGACCTCCTATCTGCCAGGTTAGTTGGTAGATTTTGTTTGTCTTGCTTCTATATTGCCCATGCATAAAAGTCTTGGGAATTTCTGTGGTTAATCCTTTAAAACTAAAAGATGGTTCTAAAAGTTTAATGCTTGCCTTAATATCGCTGATCATTTCATCGTTCTGATTTTTCAATGCTGCAGAATCTGTATAAATCTCAAAATAGCTACTCTGTGCTTTTGCTGATGTAAACATCCAAAAAATGCATAGTATCGAAAATATTGTTTTCATATATTAAAAATTTACAATCTAATATACTATATAAAATTATAATTGAATATTTGCTCTGGCTAGTATGCGTTTTTGAACCTCCGCCTTTCATTTATAAATCCCTGCCTGCGGCAGGCAGGCGACATTAGCGAAAATCCTTTTTACAAAGCCCCCTTTAGAGCCTGCTCCAATTTTCATAGGAGGGATTTAGGGGTAAAAAGATTGCCTGCCTAGCGCAGGCAGACAGCATGTGTTGAACTGCAATCTCCGATGGAATACTGATACTGTTTTACAAATAATTTAACCACATAGAAACATGGCTTGACTTGATACTGTGGACTATGTTTCTATGTGTTTAATTCATGACTTTAGAAAAATGGGTACTTACCAAGGACTTACTTCAGTTTCATCTTCAATGTCATTACTGTAAAATCGCCCTGTTGCTGCATCATCTGCTGTTAGTGTATGTTTAATGATGAAACTTGCAGCGTTTTCTACAGTGCAAGGGCCACTATGGTGGTTAAAATCCGTAGCAGTATAACCTGGGTCTATTGCATTTACCTTAAAATTTAGATCTTTCAATTCAAAAGCCAGAATAATAGTAAATGCATTCAAAGCCGCTTTAGAAGTTACGTAACTTGTGGCTTTAAAATTGTAATATTTCCAGTTGGGGTCGCTATGTAAAGTTAATGAGCCCAAACCTGAGGTGATGTTACTTATTCTTGCACTGTCTGATTTTTTGAGTAATTCTAAAAACGTTTGTGTTACGCTGATCACCCCAAAAAAGTTAGTGTCAAAAACTTCTTGTATACCTGTAATACTTGCTTCTGAAGTTGATTCAGGATAAATGCCACTTACCCCTGCATTGTTAATTAAGATATCTAATTTACCCTGCTCACTTTCGATAATTTTTTTGGCTGCTAAAATAGTGTCGGGCTTGGTAGAATCAATTTCTATAGCTTTGATATTTTCATAGCCATTTTCATTTAATTCTTTGACTACTGCATTTCCTTTTTCGAGATTTCGACTGCCTAGATAAACGAATAACCCTTTTTTTGAAAGTTGTTTTGTTATTTCTAAACCAATGCTTCTGTTGGCTCCTGTAATTAAGACTGATTTCATTTTTAATGCTTTTAAATTATAGAACAAAGTTGCAATGTTTAAAAACGAAATCATTTGCCATTTGGCAAAAAGCGATTTACTTGATGTTTTTTCTTATTCTGCTGAGTGATGACTGGGTTAAACCTAAATAGGAAGCCACATAAGAAAGCGGAATGCGATTAACCACATTGGGATAGATTTCTAGAAACATTAAATAACGTGAAGTGCCATCTTCAACCACCAAAGGACTTCTTCGCTCTACCTTTTGCCTTAAAGCTTTCGAAATAATTTTATAAACAATGTTATCCCAACCTACAATGGTGTTTAACAATTCGTCCCAATCCTTCTTTTCGAAAACAATAAGCTTGCAATCTGTAATGGCTTGCACATAGGCACTGGAACTAATTCCATTATCAAAACTCTCCAAATCAACCAATAGATTATTTTCTTCTATAAAATATTTGGTAATTTCTTCGCCTTTATTGTTATAATAACAAACCCTAACAATACCCTCTATAATAAAACCAACTTGTTTCGCAATTTTACCTGCCTCAGAGAAATATTCATCTTTTTGCAAGATAAGTTCAGTGGATTTACTAGTAATTAAATCCATCTGATGTTGATTTAAATTGCCAAACTGAAGTAGGTAAGCCATTAGTTCTTTCATAGCGGCAAGTTAGTAAAAGTTATTTTTGAAGGATTTGCCATTTGGCAAAAATTTAAGCTATGGTTTTGAAATGCTGCCTTTGTTTCCTAAACCCTTGCTTGCAGCAGGAAGGCAGCGCTGGCGGGGATTCAATCCCCGATGGAAAACTGCCATTATTTTCTGAAAGCTCCAAAAATCATCAACTACATTGCATAAAAAAGCCCCCCGATAAAATCGAGAGGCTTAAATTTATATTTGGTTGTTTTGAATCTAGATATCTTTTTAGTTACGAAAACTGCGTTTTTATAACTTGGTTACCAAAGATATAAGAAATAATGAAACCAAACGAATTTATTTGAAAAAAAGTGAAACTAAATTATTTTCCCATTCCACCCATCTGACCGCCGCCACCTTGCTGCTGTTGATCTTGTTTCACATCGTCATTTTTAATTTTTTTCTTCTCTGTAAATTTCAGTTTACCAAAGTTGTAGCTAAAATTGATACCAAATGAACGTAATGGATAACGGATATCCTGGCTTTGGTAACTGTTAGCTGATATGGTTTCGGTTTTAATATTTAAATCTCTGTTAAACGGATTAAGCACATTGATACCGATTGATCCCTTTTTATTTAAAATTTCTTTTTTAACAGCCCCACCATAGAAGAACATGGCATCGGTTTTACCTTGGAAAGTACGACGTGGTGAGTTGACTACACCAAACAACTCTAATGCCCATCCTTTTTTAAAGGTACTTGCCGATCTCAAGAACAAGTTATAGTTTAGATAAGTATCTGTATTGATATTGCTAACCTCGTTACTTACCTGATAAGTGTTTAAGCCAATGTTTGACATTAAAGTCCATTTTGGTTTAGGATTGTATGATCCAAAAACGTTTAAACCATAACTTTCAGATCTGCCTACGTTGGTATATGTTGTTAAAATTTTACTTGGATCTACTTGGTCTACAAGGTTCGTATTTTCTATGATGCCTTGCGTGCGACGATAAAAAATGGAAGCATTGATAATTGATCCTTTAATGTAAGTAGAATAGCCTACCTCTAAATTGTCGCTCAATTCTGGGTCTAATAATGGATTTCCCTGAAATACACTAAACTGGTTACTCTCGTTACGGAACGGATTTAAGTAATTTAAACTTGGGCGTTGTACTCTACGGTTATAACTTAGTTTTAAAGTGGTATTCGCTTTTAAAGTTTTAGAGATAATTGCACTTGGGAACAAGTTGAAATAGTCATTTTTAAAGCTATCGTCGTTTACATTAATATCAGTATACTCAGCTCTTAGGCCTCCTTTAAACTGGATACTTTTACTTAAATTAAAACTGATGGTGCTGTAAGCAGCGCCTACATTTTGCGAATAATCAAAATCTTGAGCTGTATTGTTGCCGTATTCGCTTGTAATTGTTCTGAAAATTCCCTTTCCTCCTACTTCAAAAATTACTGATTTGCTAAAAGGATAAACATAATCTGTTTGTGCAGTGTACTCTTTATTTCTACCAATATTATGGCTGGCAGTAATTAAATCAGCTACTGATGGAAAGGATAAGGTATTGGTAAAATCATTACTGTTGTTACCTGTAGTTAATTGGCCAGCAACAGAAAACTCTTCGCCCGCTCTTTTACTAGTTCTTCTGTAGTCTATGTTCCAATCTAAATTTGCGTTAGACATATCGCTTACACTTACATTTCTTGCTGCAACATTGTTAATTGAATAAAGAGATGAACCTGGACCGCCGTTATAAAATCTGCTGTATTTAGCATTTGTACTAATATTATTGTAGGCATTAAAATCGTAATCTAAACCTAGGCTACCATTAAACATTTCTCTGCTCCAATCAGAATTACCATCTTGAGAAACGATACTTTCTACACCATTACTTGTAGTTCTGTTTACAAATGCTACTCTTGAGGTTTGTGGATAAGCTAACATGGTACCTAAAGCAGTATTCATGCTTAAACGACCGGTTTTGGCAGTTAAGTTAAAAGCCCCTGTATTCTGACGTGTACCGGCAGAAGTATTTACACTACCACTAACACCTTGTGCATTGCTCTTTTTGGTAATGATGTTGATGATACCGCCAGAACCTTCCGCATCGTATTTTGCCGATGGACTGGTAATTACCTCTACACTTTTAATCTGATCTGCTGGGATCATTTTTAAAGCATCAGCTACACTATTTGCCATAGTACCCGATGGTTTACCGTTAATTAAAACCCTTACTGCACTGCCACGCAATTGTACATTTCCATTGATATCTACAGACAACATTGGCACTTTACGCATTACATCAGTAGCATCGCCACCTGCATTGGTAGCATCTGCCTCTGCATTGTAAACCATGCGATCTATCTTATTTTCGATCATGCTTTTTTTACCTTCTACCGTAATCTCTTTTAAGGTACTTGAGGTTGGAACCAAAATTACATTGCCTAAGCTAAAATCTGGTTTTTGCAAAGTAGTTTTAACGATGATAGACTTTGAAGTATAGCCAATAAAGCCAACTGCAAATTTGTACTCGTCTGGAGCAATATTTTGAAGGGTGATTTTACCTTTCTCGTCTGTTAAAGCCCCATTAATTGTTTTATTATCCTTAACACGAATTAACGAAACACTAGCATAGTCTACTGGTTGTTTGGTTAACGAATCTATAATTGTTGCGGTAATACGCCCTGTTACTTTTGGTGCTGCAGCGCCCATACCCGGAAATTGTGCTTTAGCACCGAACATGATTACCAAAGCTGAGCATAAGAGTAGAAGTTTTTTCATGATATTAATAGTTGTGTGTTTGTTTTGCTTAATTAGTATAACAAAAGTAGGTTTTGTTACATGGTGGGCATATAAATTTTAGACCACCTGAATTAAACTGACGGTGAATGGTAAAAATTAATCGGCGAACGGGAATAGATGGAAAATGGAAAAGGTAAGATGCCTGCCTGCCGGATAGGCTGGGAAGGTGTTTTAATGGTTCGAAAAGCAATTTCCAATATAAATGAATGTCACACCGGATTTTCATTGCTGTTTGGTTTATTAAGTGATAGCAAATGCTACTATTTGGGGTTGCAAAGCTGAAAGAAATAACCTGATAATCAGCGGCTAACAATTAGACTGTCGGCTGGTGTCTTACATACCGAAACTTACTATCCTTTCTATGTACCTATGTGGTAAAACCAAAACTAGCCCTTCTCAAAGTTTTCTATCTCTTTTAAGAACTTACCGGATTGCAAGATCGATTTCCATTCTGAGCCCCAAAACATCATCCTAAACCATCTTTTATCGATGTTCATAATATTAATGTTTCTGTAAAACCAAACACCTATGTAGGTAAATAAAATTACAATAGGCACTTGGATCAACCAAAAGGCCAATGGTCTATCATTAATCAACTCAAAATTGATATTCCAAGTGGCAAAAACAGGAAACTGCAAAAAGCACACCCCAATTACCTTTAAGGTCGAGCTCTTCAGTTTTGCCATTTTATGCTGCATTTGCACCACATTTTCGCTCGTATCAATCTGATTGATTAATACCAGCTGATTAACATACATACCTGTGGCAATAAGCGTTACGATTAGGTGAATGAATACTGAAATATTGATAAAAATAGATCCATATGGGCTTAAATGATATAAAAAGTAAGCAATCAAAGCAGCATAGACAATGCCTACAAATACAGCGATATATTTATAATTCCGAGCTGGTTTTAATGCATTTTTTGCTTTTTGTTGTTGTAATTCGGCAATGATCTTTTGGTTAAGCGAAAGTGTTTTCTCTAACTTCTCGTCGTATTGTTTCCAAAGGTTTATAATTTCTATATTTTCCATTTGTTTAAGGATTTACCCAATAGTATCGGGATGAAAATTTCTGTTTCAATTGTTCTTTAATTCTGCTAATTTTTGTGGCCACATTGGTAGAAGTAATCCCGATAATCTCGGCCATTTCCTTATGGGATTTTTCTTCCAGATAGAGAATCATGAGTGCTCTATCCAATGGGTTTAATTCATTGATGAATTGTTGTAATGCATTCAAATTAGTTTCCAAACCTTCTTCTAAATCCTCATCCGCTATTTCGATTACATGATCGCCCATTAATACCGTTGGTGTTGCTTTTTGTTCCTTACGGTAAAAGGAAATAGCAACATTAAGGGCGATACGGTACATCCAAGTAGAAAGTTTATAATCCGAATTGAAACTACTCCACGATTTCCATAATTGATAGATTATTTCTTGCGCAAGATCTTCTCTATCATCCGAATTGCGACAATAAGAATTACATATTTTAAATATGATTCGCTTATTCGCTTCAATTAAGGTTAAAAAATCTGGTGAAGTAGTTGGAGTGGTTTGCATTAATTAAAAATCATCTTTCCCTATTATTCGCAACAAGTTCAGAAATATCACAAGCAAATCGAAAATTATTTTTCCTCCTGCAATTATTTCAGCTCCTCTACTGGAAAATCCTTACCAAAGCCATAACTTACAGGAAACTGCTCCGAACCATTGTATTGTTTCAGCAATTTGGGGATAATTTCACTGATATAATTCTTTAGTCCATTAACGGTAATCAGGTTTTGAATCTTTGCCTTGCCGTCAAGCCCAGATAATAGCGCGTATGTAAATGCACCGTGCCCCAATTGGCTAAACTCTTGGGCATATTGTTGAGTACCACTGGCCGCCATCCAATGCGTACCAGTACTTCTGGCTACAAGAGCCAAGCTTTTTTGTTGCGTTGCGTCACTTTCAATCAGCTGAGCAAAAGCCCCCCCACTTTGGCAGGCATCTAAGATAAATAGCTGTTTCTGTGCTTTAATGTTACCGGCATATTGTTGTAAAAACTTAGCAGAAATTCCCTTGCTCGCCAAGCTCTCATCCATATTCTTGAGATCGGCTACATCATTTGGAACTAAATAAAATTCCTTATGTTTCTCGCTAATTACCCCATGCCCTGCATAATAAAACACAAACACATCTTGCGCCTTGGCAGCTTTCTGAATGGCTTCAAAAGCACTAACAATGCCCTGTTTATTGGCCAAATCATCAGTAACAAAATAAGTCTTCACATTTTTGATTACCGTTTGAACTCCTTTTTCCATTTGCTCTTTAAATGCCGTAGCGTCTGCCAAAGCATAATTTAAATGCATATTAGGATTTTTGTAGGCATTAATGCCGATTACGAATAAGTGCAAAGTGGCCTCTCTGTCTACTTGATCAATATCTCCTTGTATAACTACTGGCGAAACATTTGTTTTAGCCACTTCCGAACTTAGGTAATTGATCGAAATCTCGTCGGGTGCACTTTCTGTTCTTTGTCCATTTAATGCCACCCCCCTAAAAGTATTTATACCTGGTAAAAGATTAATTGTATACAATCTCCTTACCCTACCCGTTTTTTCGTCGCTTACCACCAGGTTACGGTTAACCACATTTACAATTTTACCATTATGGAATAACCTTACCTCATCTATCCTATCATTTTCTGCAGAAGCTTCAATAGCAATTTCTGCCAAACCTGTACTATTGGTAAAATCTGGCTGTTTATCATCAGTTACTTTTAGGTTACGTGTTTTTACCGCATAGTTTAGCCGGGCCTTAGGTCGTGGATTTAGGTTTCTTACATCATTAACAATGGGAAGTTTTTGTCTACTTAAAATGCGAGCCAATAGGTTTGGGGTGTAATAGGTTTCGTAGAACGACTCAACTGGCACTACTTCTTTACCCTCTACAAAATAGATAGAACGGATGGCTTCTTCTGTACCATCAAATAATCCCTCGGGGGTGATAACAATATAGGCACTTGTTTCTTTAAATACATAGATGCTAGCCAGTTCTTTCCGAGCGTAGATGTCCCAAATCTTTATATTACTACCTGTACCTGTTACCATTAAGCTATCATTTTTCAAGAATATACCTTCTTGCAACCTTGTCGGGAATCTAAACAATTGGGACTGGTCAGCAGTATTGTATATACAGGCTTCGCCATCAGGTGTAAGAACATAGGCCTTGCTGGCATTTTTACTTAAAGCATAAATATAAAAGCCATCAGCACTTTCCATAAATCCCTTCATCGTTTTGGCATTCAATATACTTCCTGTTGTTGGTGCCAATTCTTCTATCGTTAATCCGTAACAGACATATAACTTTTCCCCATCCTCACTCAATTGCACCAAAGTACATTCTTGTGGCAACTTCCTTCTCCAAATTGCTTCTCCTGTTTCTACGTTAAAAGCAGCTACATACCTCATTTCAACTCCTGCGCTATTTGTGCCACCATACATGGCATAGACCATCTTTCCATCGGCAGAAATTACCCCATATTTATCACCATGTGCTGCCATATCTCCGCCACCTGTTGATATCTTTTTAATAATGGTAGCTGCCTTGATATCGTAGATATATATTGTCCGATTGTTAAAATAAGCAATCAAACCATTTTCTGAATAATCGATCGTATTGATGTTACCTCTAGTTTTAGATTCGAATATCTTTTTTGCAGTTTGCCCTGAGCCATATACATCAGCAATCATATTATAGCCAAAATAATTAGCTGCAGTAATGTACTTGCCATCAGGCGATAGGGTAGCGGTTTCACCTACACTATTTAACAATTTGGCACTGGTCTTCGCTCCTCCCCAAGTCAATAATTTAACTTGTTTACCTGATTCGGTCACATTGAAATATTTGAGGTCGTCTGATACTTTAGGGCTACAAACAAATCCATTGCTATGTTGAGCAGCGCTGAGGTATCTACTCTCAAAACCTCCCTTAAGCATAGGATCTGAAACCACATTTGTGATTGGATTATAGGCTCTCACATCTAAGGTACTCTCTTTACCTCCAAAACCAATAAACCATTGATTAGGATCAGCATTACTTGCTATCACCGAAGTTGCAAAAGGCATGCTATATTTTGGTAATTGGGTAATGTTGTTCTTTTCGTAATCATAAATTACCCCCTCTTGTTTATTACTTAAAATAATGCGATGTCGTTTGACGTCAATGTTCCACCAGTGTAGCATATCCAATGGCGGCCAATCGCGATAAATCACGTATTTAAACCACGAAGAATTTCCTGTGAAAGTGAATTTAGCCACTTCTTCTAAAGTATAAGGGTTATAGCGAACAATGCTGTATAGGTTTTTATCCTCATCTAACAGATTAAAAGCAAATAATTGTCCATTTGGCAACACATCATATACATTGGGAATGTTAAAAACAGTTGTCTTTTTTAGACCGATATCATATTTGGTAACGCTAACGGCTGTACAGAAATAAAGCGTTCTTCCATCCTTCGCAGCCATTACATTGGTAAATTCTACCTTTTGCTCCAATTCAAATAAACTGATAGCTTTTCCTGAAGCAATATCTACCTGATATGCACCGTTTTTGATGGGAAAATAAGTTGCCCCTTCTTGATATCCTCCATTTCTTGTAGCCACATAAACGTATTTGCCATCAGGCGAAAAAGTACTCATGATGACTCCTTTTTTTTGAAATAAAACCTTACAACTCAATGTTTCAATATCCAATACAAATATCCCCCAATCGCCAGAAATCAACACCTTGGTTTGTGTGGAATTAAACTGCAATTTTCGAGCATCGATACGACCAAAACTTGAAATAAGCGGAATGGCTTTTAATAGTTTCTGTTGTTTAAGATCGTAGAAATTAACAATTCCATCGGCACCGCCACTAATCAGATACCGATCATCTTTAGTTAGGAGTAAGCATTGCACATCGCTAGTATGCCCTTGTGGGATAACGAGATGCATTTTCTCTTGTCCATAACTTTTGGCAATAAAAAAAAGTGATATGAAGATACTAACAATGTGTTTTTTCATTGAGATATATTAATTATGTTTAATTTCTACCATTAAAGGCACTACGCTTCCAGTGGTAGGCTTACTATCATCTACTACCGTTAAATTTCGGGTAGAATGGCCCTTGGTACTAAAACCTACTTTATCTGTACTGTAAATAATTCTCGATTTATCTATTAACTTATTTCCTAAAACAGTTTTAATCTTTGTACTTAGTGCCCCTTGCATACTATTCATTTGGCTAGCGATGGCTTGTACATCTAACTTTTGAGCAGCATACAAAATCAATAGATAATCTGATCCCTTTTGGTCATCTAATTGGATTACTTTACTATCAGAAGGGAATGCAATGGTACTATTGGCCCCAACGTGGGTAGAAATATGATCAGCAAAAGGAAGTATCAGGTTTACTTTACCCGTTAAATCTGTTGCAAAAGCATACACATAAGCTTCTTGATCTATGTTCATGTAAAACCTAAACTTGGTACCACTTCCATATACACCATTCATGATATAGGCTACCAAATCTTCTTTGGGCCCTTTAACATCTTCTTCAACTGTTAAATTACGTGTAGAAGTTTTGTTAACCGTCATATCTACCCCAGTATTAAGTTTAAAGTCTATACTTCCACTTAAAGCAAAAGTAGCCTCATTAGGTTTAGGCGTGGGCTGTGGTATAGGTGTGGGCTGTGGTGCAGGCTGGGGTTTGTTCTCCTCTGGCGCCAAAGTATTGGGATCAGCAAAAACCTGTAAGGCAATTACACAATAACGAGCAAAGTCGTTGTATTTCATCCATACGAATCCCCCATCGGCCCATTGGTTGCCCCAACTATTCAGTACTCTAAAAGCACCACCGGCCACATTATCATCGTAACCTACTACTGCCATCGCATGACCATTATGCTTCCAGTCTCTATTTACTTCAGCTGGATCGGATGTCCAAATAGGTGATTTGATAGTAAAGAAACTCTCTGGAATATTAAAGCCCCCAGAAACTGGTGTACCTTCTGTCAAAGCTTTTTTGGTAATGTTGATGATATCTTGAGGTTCTTTGTAATAAGCATCATCTTTCATCATCCCTTTAGCAGCAAACAGCATAGCTGCATCTTGGATCTTATAATTGATAGCTTCTGCCTTTGCAGCATCGGTTAACCCAACGCCACACTGATAAGGTACGGTTCTCATCAAGGCCTCTCCGCCTTTAATCATGGTAATGATAGCCGTAATTGGGTCTGCACCACTTTGACATTCTTTGTCGTTCGCATTTTTAATCTGCTCATATAAAAATGTAGGCGAAAATGCATATTTATTGATGAGTGTATTATCGGTAAGGTTATGTGTTTTGGCATACAGAATGGTTGCAATGCCGTAACCATTGGCAAAGGCTACACAAGTACCATGGTTACCCTGGTTTGCTGGTGTAGGACAATATTTTTCTAAACTATAGCTGCTCGGCATCGCTGCAAAACTTCTAAAAGATAAGGTCACTTTTTGTGGAGTGGCCTCAATAGTTGATGCATTAAAAATAGCGCCAGTGCTTCGTTGTTGTGCATTAGCTTGGGCCATGCCAAAAGCTAAACACAGTAGGAGAAAATATCTGAATATCATAACTATATTTTTATGATACAATAATATTGGATATCTCTATGACTGCAAATACCCTCCAATGGGTATATTTAGTATAAATTATGCGCTCATCTGATGAGTGATCCAAAATGCAATTTCTAGTAGTAGCCTCACGCTACGACCTAGAAAGGTTGTTGGCATTAATTCAATCTTCTTCCCTATTATTCGCAACAAGTTCAGAAATATTACAGGGAATGTGAAAAACATTTTAGCCCCACCTAACCCTCCCCAAAAGGGAGGGCTTAGCAAAGTTGAATAACTTACTTGATTGGAATATATAAATCGACAATAAATTTCTTATCCGGATGGGTATTAAAATCATTATGGTAAATTTCAAATGGATTTTGATCAGCTTTTTTGTAGCCCTTTTCGTTCATCCATGCAAAAAGTCCACGCCATGCTTTTTCAAAAGCATTTGGTTCTATTTCAAATCTACCAACTATAAATTTTCCATTTGGAATGGTAGTTAATCCAATCTCTCCATCAACCGCTATTGGTTCTTTTAAAATGATACAAACGCTCATCCTTACTTTATCAGGAGTTGTTATTTTAAAACTATCGTGATAAATTCTAGCTAGTTTTAAATCTTCGTTTTGCATTAATCCCAATGGTGTAGCCCACTTAATTAATCTTCCAAAAGCATCGGGCAAACCCGCTACACCAATTTGCGTAATATAGGCCAAATCAAGTTTTGGCAATTCTTTAATTTCAATAGTTGCATGGCTATTGATCCAGTTTTTTAGCTCTTCCATGGTGCAAATGTAATTTGCTAGCAAACCGTTTCTTTGTCCATTCTTGCTATCCGTTTGGCTTATCTTGCTAAATTGATCTGGACTTAGCGCTCTAAACTGCGTTGGACTTTTACCATAATATTTTTTAAAAGCTCTGGTAAACGATGAATTGCTACTGAAGCCATTTTGCAGGTAAATTTCTGCAATTGTAAGCTCTTTTCTATGCATCAGCATGGCTGCTGTTTTTTCAATACGCTTTCTAGTGATGTAAGCGTTTAAAGTTTCATTGGTAACTTCTTTAAAAATTCTGTGCAAATGAAAAGGAGAGTAATGACCAATTGTAGCTACCTTCTCTAAAGAAAGTTCACTATCTATATTTTGATCAATAAAAGTGAGTATACGATTAACTCTTTTAATGTAATCCTGATTCATATTAAAGCAAGTAAAGCTAAAGTAAAACTACTAAAGTTTATCAAAAGAGATTCCTCCTATCGTCGGAATGACAAATGTGTTTATATTTTCAATATCGGCTGATTTCCAACTACCAAAATTTAACATATTGGTCTTCGATAGGCTCAGACTGACAATACACAAAAAAGCCACAGATTTACAGCGTTTAAATCTGCGAATCTGTGGCTATATTCTCTATTAATCAGACCCTGAAATAAATTCAGGGTGACGGGAAGCTTAGATCACAATATTCACAATCTTTCCTTTTACAAAGATGATTTTTTTAGGTGCTTTACCATCTAAATATCCTTTAACTTGTTCGTTAGCCAAAACAACCGCAATTGCATCATCTTGTTCTAAACTTAGGCTCAAGTTTAAGTTCATCTTCATTTTTCCATTTATAGAAACTGGGTAAGCAAACTCAGCTTCTTCTAAATAAGCTGGATTAAATGTTGGATATGGCGTATTTGATAAATCGCTATTACCTAACAACGACCACAATTCTTCACAAATATGTGGTGCGTAAGGCGAAAGTACAACTACCAAATCCTCTAAAACCTGACGGTTTTTACATTTCAAATCCGTTAATTCATTAACCGCAATCATGAAACTAGAAACTGAAGTATTGAACGAGAAACGCTCCACATCATCTTGTACTTTTTTAATGATTTTATGTAAGGCTTTTAATTCTGCTTTGGTTGGAATAGAATCATTTACGCTGAATACCCACTCTTCGTTGTGAAACAAACGCCAAAATTTACGCAAGAATTTAAATACCCCTTCAATTCCATTGGTATTCCAAGGTTTACTTTGCTCTAATGGGCCTAAAAACATCTCGTACATACGTAATGTATCTGCGCCGTATTGTGCAATCAAAACATCTGGATTAACCACATTGAATTTTGATTTAGACATTTTTTCTACTTCAACACCGCAGATGTATTTGCCGCCTTCTAAAATAAATTCCGCATTGGCAAATTCAGGTCTAAATTCTTTGAATTTATTGATGTTTAAGATCTCATTTTCTACAATGTTTACATCAACATGCAAAGCAGAGGTTTTATAATCCTTTCTTAAACCAGAAGAAACTAAAGTATTTGTACCTTTTCCTTCTTCATCAACAACCCGATAAACAAAGTTACTTCTACCCTGTATCATCCCTTGGTTAATCAATTTTTTGAAAGGTTCTTCTTCGTTTACATAACCTAAATCTTTCAAAAACTTGTTCCAGAAACGACTGTATAATAAGTGACCAGTTGCATGTTCAGAACCGCCAATGTATAAATCAACATCTTTCCAATACGCAATGGCTTCTTTCGAGGCAAAATTGCAATCGTTTTGCGCATCCATATAGCGATACCAATACCAGCTACTTCCTGCCCAACCTGGCATGGTAGAAAGTTCGTATTCATATTGTTGTTCGTAGCTCCAATCTGTTGCCCTGCCTAAAGGTGGTTCTCCACTTTCTGTCGGTAAATATTTATCAATTTCTGGCAACATTAAAGGCAATTCTTCTTCCTTAATTAAGTAAGGCAAGCCCTCTTTAAAATAAACAGGTATTGGCTCTCCCCAATAACGCTGGCGACCAAAAATCGCATCACGCATGCGGTAATTCACTTTTGCTTTTCCTACTCCTTCTCTTTCTAACCAATGGTTTAAATAAGAAGTAGCCTCTTTATAGCCTAAATTATTAATGAAATCAGAGTTGATGTATTTCCCTTCCTTAGTTGGATCGGCTTCAACTTCAATATCTTTTTGAGCATCTAATATTTGGATGATTGGCAAATCAAAATGTTTCGCAAACAACCAATCGCGTTGGTCGCCACTTGGCACACCCATTACGGCACCAGTACCATAACCTGCTAAAACATAATCAGCTATCCAAATCGGCACCAACTCATCATTAACAGGATTGATCACATAACTACCTGTAAAAGCTCCAGAAACTGTTTTGGTATCCGCCATGCGGTCTAATTCAGATTTCTTTTTAGTTTGTGCAATGTAATTAGCAATTGATTCTTTTTGAGCTTCTGTAGTTAAAGATTGAACCAACTCGTGTTCTGGCGCTAAAACAATAAATGAAACACCGAAGATGGTATCGACCCTAGTCGTAAACACTTCAATAACACTTGAAGTTGGGAGTTGGGAGTTGGGAGTTACCGTGTCTGAATCCAAAACTCCAAACTCTTTACGCTCAACTCTAAACTTAACACTAGCTCCCACACTTTTGCCAATCCAGTTGCGTTGCATTTCTTTAACTGGTTCTGGCCAATCGATGGTATCTAAACCTTGAAGCAAACGCTCTGCATAGGCAGAAATACGCATGCTCCATTGCATCATCTTTTTCTGCTCAACAGGATAACCTCCACGCTCAGAAAAACCATCTTTTACTTCATCGTTTGCTAAAACCGTTCCCAATGCTGGGCACCAGTTAACGGTACTTTCTTTTAAATATGTTAAGCGGTATTTCAACAATTCAACTTGTTTTTCCTCATCAGAAAATGTAGCCCAATCGCTTGGCATAAAACTTCTTACGTCTTCATCGCAAACAGCTTTTACATCGGCACTGCCAGCAGCGTTAAATTTTTCGATTAACGTTGTAATGTCTTCTGCTTTGTCTGTTTCTAGGTTATACCAAGAATTAAACAATTGCATAAAAATCCACTGTGTCCACTTGTAATAACCGGGGTCACTAGTACGTACTTCTCTACTCCAATCGAAAGAAAAGCCAATTTGATCTAACTGACGGCGATAGGTTGCAATATTTGCTTCTGTGGTTATTGCTGGGTGTTGACCAGTTTGTATAGCATATTGTTCTGCAGGTAATCCAAAAGAATCGTATCCCATTGGGTGCAAAACATTAAATCCTTTTAATCTTTTATATCTCGAGAAAATATCTGAAGCAATATAACCCAGTGGATGCCCAACATGTAAACCCGCTCCAGATGGATAAGGAAACATATCTAACACATAATATTTTGGTTTTGTAGAATTCGAATCAGCTTTGAAGGTCTGATTTTCTGCCCAAAACTTTTGCCACTTTTGCTCTATGGCTGCAAATTGATAATCCATGGATGTTCTTGTTTCTTAAATAGTTTGCAAAAATAAGGAAATTAAGCCTGTAATTGAAATGCTGGGTAAATATTAAATCGGATAGCTATCTTAATCACCCAAATTAAAAGTTAAAAAATGTTAACTTGGGATAGAACGTTTTAATTTTCGTTAATTTGCAGTATACAATAAGTTGCGTTAAACAAAAAGGCATATTATTTACATTTTTGCTTATCTTTCTTTATTTTCGCAAAAACAAAAACATTATACATGGAAGAATTTGAAGTAAGCGAGGCATCTAAAAAGACCAAAACCATTTATATCTCTACCATTTTCAGCATTGCTTTGGTATTGCTGATGTTAGGCATGTTGGGTTTAATCTTGGTTCACGCTAAAAACTTATCCAATTATGTTAAAGAAAATATTGTTTTAAACCTTATTGTTGATGAAGGTGCCAAAGAAACAGACATTTTGGCTTTCCAAAAAGAACTGAACAACAACATTGCAGTAAAACAAACACAATATGTGAACAAAGAGGTTGCACAACACAACCTTACCAAAGATTTAGGCGAAGATTTTGTGAATTTCTTAGGTTACAATCCGCTTTTGTCAACCATTGATGTGTATATGAAGGCCGATTATGCCAACAATCAGAATATCGATGCGCTTAAAAAGCAGATTGAAAAAAATCCGATTGTTAAGGAAGTTGTTTACCAAGGTTCGTTAATTGATATGGTAAACAAAAATATCAGTACCATTAGCTTAATTGTTTTGGGTTTTGCCATTATTCTATTGGTTATTGCTGTTGCATTGATCAATAATACCATCCGTTTAGCTATCTTCTCTCAACGCTTTTTAATTAAAAGTATGCAGTTGGTGGGCGCTACCAAAAACTTTATTAGAAAGCCTTTTATTTTAGTTGCAGCATTACATGGGTTAATTGCTTCATTTATTGCAATTATCATTCTATTAGGCATTTTATATTATGCACAAAAAGAAATACCAGAGATATTAATTTTGAGAAACTACACCGAGTTTGGTTTGGTACTGCTTGGGATGGTAGCTGTTGGTATATTCATTACCTCGATAAGTACTCTTTTCGCAGTTAGTAGATATTTACGTTTAAAACTTTACGATCTTTATAGATAATGGCATTAAAACAATCAAGCCCTGTAAAACAGGATGAAAAAGTAGAAATGGTTTTTACCAAAAAAAATTATCAGTTGTTATTGATCAGTATTGCTATTGTAGTAGTTGGTTTTATTTTAATGATTGGGACTACTGGCGATATTTACGACATGAGAAGAACATTATTAGCACCAATGGTGGTTTTATTTGGCTTCGCTTTTGGTATATACGCTATCTTAAAAAAATAACTGAATGACTTTTTTACAAGCTTTAATCCTTGCAATTATCGAAGGATTAACTGAGTTTTTGCCCGTATCTTCCACGGGCCATATGATTATTGGGACTGCTCTAATGAATATGCAGCCCACTCCTTTTGTAAAACTTTTTACCATAGTTATTCAACTAGGCACGATATTATCTGTTTTAGCACTTTATTTCAAAAGATTTTTCAGATCACTTGATTTTTATTATAAACTGGTTGTGGCAGCAATTCCAGCTTCAATTTTAGGTTTAGCATTGAATGACTTTATCGACTCTTTGCTAGAAAGCCCTTTAATGGTTGCCGTAATGTTAGTTATTGGAGGTGTTATCCTACTTTTTGTCGACAAATGGTTTAATAAACCAACTATCGAAAACTCCGATGAGATTACTTATAAACAATCTTTCATAATTGGTCTTTACCAATGTCTGGCATTAATCCCTGGCACTTCTCGTTCTGCAAGTACAATTGTAGGTGCCATGACGCAAAATCTTACACGCAAAGCTGCTGCCGAATTTTCATTTTTTCTAGCCATACCCATGATGTTGGGCGCCTCAATTGTTAAATTATATAAGTTTATAAAAGAAGGCCATACTTTCTCTGGCGATGAAATTAATCTGTTAATAATTGGTAATGTTGTTGGATTTATTGTAGCCATTATTGCAATTAAAACTTTTATCAATATCCTAACAAAACATGGCTTTAAGGCGTTTGGTTGGTACCGTATTATTGTAGGCTTAATTATCTTGGCGCTATTACTTTCTGGCCACAAATTATCAATCATATAATCGTTACCTTTGCGAAAAATTTATTTACATTTTGAGCGATAAAACTCCTACTTTTCCTGATTTTGATTTTGCCGCTGGCGAATTACTACTCATCAACAAACCTTACAAATGGACAAGTTTTGATGTGGTTGGTAAAATCAGAAACTCATTAAAACCCTTAAAACTTAAAGTTGGCCATGCTGGCACTTTAGATCCTTTGGCTACGGGATTATTGATTATTTGCACTGGAAAACTAACCAAACAGATAGATACATTTCAGGCAGAAGAGAAAGAATACACTGGCACCATGATTTTAGGAGCCACTACTCCATCTTTTGATATGGAGACTAAAGTGGATGCAGAATTTCCAACGGATCATTTAACTGAAGAAGAAATTTATAACAACACCGCCCAGTTTACAGGCGATATTGAACAATACCCTCCTGCACATTCTGCTGTTAAAGTGAATGGCGAGCGTTTATACGTAAAGGCTCGCTTGGGAGAGGAAGTAGAATTGCGCAAACGTTATGTAACCGTAAGTGAATTTGAAATTACCAGAATAGCCTTACCAGAGGTAGATTTTAGAATTGTGTGCAGCAAAGGGACCTACATTCGTTCCTTAATTTCCGATTTTGGGATGGCTTTAAATAATGGCGCTTATCTTTCTAAACTAACACGTACCAGAAGTGGTAATTTTTTATTATCAAATGCTTATGAAGTAGCCGATCTTGTTCAGTATCTTCGCAATAAGAGAGAAATAGCCGCAGCAAGTTCCGAGTAAAAGTTATGGAAAAAAGCAGTTCAAAAAAATACAATCAACTAATTAAGGAAGTAGGTTTTATATTATGTGGAGTTATTTCGGCATGTTTTGGGCTGAAAAGCTTTCTGATGCCGAGCCATTTTATTGATGGCGGCGTTACCGGAATTTCTTTGTTAACCAGAAGTCTCACTGATTGGAATTTATCTTACCTGATCGTGATCATCAACATTCCATTCATCATTTTAGGATACAAACAGATTGGAAAAACATTTGCCATTAAAACGGCAATTGCCATTGCAGCTTTATCAATTTCATTGGTATTTTTACCTTTTGTACCTATAACACACGAAAAACTATTGATTGCCTTCTTTGGCGGCTTCTTTCTAGGCGGAGGAATTGGTTTGGCCATGCGTGGGGGTTGTGTAATCGACGGAACTGAAGTTTTAGCACTTTACATCAGTAGAAATAGTCAACTTACCGTTGGTAACATCATCTTGATTTTAAACATTATCATTTTCGCTTTCGCTGCTTATTTCATCAACATCGATACCGCACTTTATGCCATTTTAACCTATTTATCTGCATCAAGTATTATCGATTATATTGTAAACGGCATCGAAGCTTACACTGGTGTAACCATCATTTCTGATAAAAATGAAGAGATTAAAAACTTCATCATCTCTAACATGAAACGTGGAGTAACGATTTATAAAGGAACTGGTGGCTACTTGGAAAAGAAAGATATAGATATCATTTACACTGTTGTTACCAAATTGGAAATGAGCAAATTACAATCTGAGGTTAGAAACATAGACCCAGATGCATTTATTGTGCAACAGCAAATTGCGGACATTAAAGGTGGTGTTGTAAAACGCCAAGCTTTTCATTAATCTTATTCGTTTTGAACATATATCACCAACTTTCTGATTTCAAAAAACTAAACAATGCCGTAGTTACCATTGGTACATTTGATGGCGTACATTATGGCCATCAAAAAATTGTAAAACGGCTGTGCGAATTGGCAAAATCTTCTGGCGGCGAAAGTGTAATTCTAACTTTTTTTCCACACCCTCGGATGATTATTGATCCAGAAAACCAAGACTTGAAACTGATTAATACCATTAAAGAAAAAGCAGCAATTTTAACCAATTTAGGAGTTGATCATTTGATTATTACACCATTTACTAGAGATTTTTCTAACCTAAGTGCGGCTGATTATATTAAAAATATTTTAATAGATACCATCGGCACTAAACAAATTATTGTTGGTTACGATCATCGTTTTGGTAAAGATAGAAAAGGCGGGATGGCAGAGTTAGTAGAATTTTCAAAGGTTTACAATTATTCGATAGAAGAAATTCCGGAGCAAGATATTAATGATGTCGCTGTGAGTTCTACCAAAATACGTCAAGCTTTACTAAATGGCGATGTCTCTTTAGCTGCAGAATATTTAGGCTATCATTTTTCTATTAATGGACCAGTAATTAAAGGCGATAAAATTGGCAGAACCATTGGCTTCCCTACGGCTAATATTTTTGTAGAAGAAACCTATAAACTTATTCCAAGTGATGGTATTTATGCAGTAACTGTAGAGATGGTGGAAGAGTTTGGAGAAGAAAGTTTGGAGTTTGAAACCTCAACTCAAAACTCAAAACTCAAAACTTACATGGGTATGGCTTACATTGGGCAGCGCCCAACCATTAACGGGATGACGCGTAATATAGAAGTAAATATTTTCGATTTTGACAGAGAGATCTATGGGCAAACCATTAAGATGAATTTCTTAAAATTCTTGCGCCATGATGTGAAATTCACTGGTTTAGAAACTTTAACGCAACAACTTCATCAAGATAAAATTGATACATTAGCTTTTTTCGCGTCAACCGAAAAAGCTTAGAAATGCCCTTAGGTAGCTAAAAAACGAATTATTTTTACTATATTTAAGGCAATGAGAATTTTTATCGCTTTTATTTTATGGTCATTACTCCATATTTCCACTGCTTTTGCGGTTAAATATGAATCTGATGCAATAGTTTATAAAAGTGTAAAAAAAACAGCTGTAAATATTAAACAATCTAGTATTTTCTCTAAGAAAGAATTTCATTCTTTTGCAAAAGAACTATCCTCAGAAAACACAGAGCGTATCAACCAAAATACAGGAAACCGTCAGGTTAGTATCGCTATAAATGATATTTTCAGCATTTACGATTTTGCTCCTCTTCCAAACAAAACGTTAACAAATTTTAAGAATACAATAATTTATAGTGATCAGTTTATCTTTAACTGCCTTTATCCGAAGCATACTTTTTGGTAATTATTTAGCGCTTTCCGCAATACAATTACCATCCAAAAAATATACTTTATGATTCATTTACCTGTACTTATAGCCGATTTAGGGCTAATTCTTGCTGCTGCCGGCGTTACAACACTACTATTTAAAAAAATTAAACAACCTCTAGTTCTTGGTTATATCCTTGCAGGTGTTTTGGTAGGCCCATATATCGATTTTATGCCTACTGTTACCGACCATAAAAGCATTACCATTTGGGCAGAAATTGGAGTTATTTTCTTATTATTTAGCCTAGGGCTTGAATTTAGTTTCAAAAAATTAGTTAAGGTAGGTGGTTCCGCCTCAATTACTGCAATTGTAGAGGTGGTATTTATGCTACTCATTGGATTTGGAGTTGGGAAAATGCTGGGTTGGAGTACAATGGACAGCATATTTTTAGGTGGGATTCTATCCGTTTCTTCTACCACAATTATCATTAGAGCTTTTGAAGAACTCGGCGTAAAACATAAAAAATTCGCAGGTTTAGTATTTGGGGTACTTATAGTAGAAGATTTGGTAGCTATTTTACTATTAGTTTTACTTTCTACATTGGCAGTTAGTCAGCAATTTGCAGGTACAGAAATGCTGATTTCCATCCTTAAATTGGCATTCTTTTTAGTACTCTGGTTTTTAGGGGGGATATTTTTAATTCCAACTTTTTTAAAGGCTACCAAAAAATTGATGAATGACGAAACCATGCTGATTGTTTCTTTGGCATTGTGTTTAGTAATGGTCTTACTAGCTGTAAAAGTTGGTTTTTCCCCTGCCTTAGGTGCATTTATTATGGGTTCCATTTTAGCAGAAACTACCCAAGCCGAAAAGATTGAACACTTAACAAAGTCTGTTAAAGATTTATTTGCAGCTATCTTCTTTGTTTCAGTAGGAATGTTGATAGATCCAAGTATATTATTGGAATACGCCTTACCTATTGTTGCGGTAACTTTAGCAACTGTATTAGGAAAGTTAATTAGTTCTACATTAGGAGCCTTGCTCTCTGGTCAGCCATTAAAAACATCTGTGCAGGCAGGCATGAGTTTGGCTCAAATTGGCGAATTCTCGTTCATTATTGCCACACTTGGTTTAACTTTAAAAGTAACGAGCGATTTTTTATATCCAATAGCCGTAGCCGCATCTGCAATTACTACATTTACAACGCCCTATTTAATTAAAGTATCAGAACCTTTCTACAATTTCCTAAGCAGGATTTTACCTCAGAAATGGTTAGATGCCATTAGTAGATATAGCTCAAGTACGCAAGGTATCACCACTTTTAGCGATTGGAAAACTTTGTTGAGAGCTTATACTTTTAATACCATTATCCATGGTGTTATATTGGTGGGTATCGTTTTACTTTCATCAAGATATCTACAACCTTTTGTAAGCGAACACCTGTTAGATGGCAACAACGGTATAGTTGTGAGTTTAATTATTGCATTGATTTTTATGGTGCCATTTTTATGGGCTTTGGCTATTCGCAGAATTGAACGTAAAGCCTATTCTCACTTATGGTTAAATAAAAAATATACTCGTGGACCATTAGTAGCAATTGAACTTTTACGCATCGCATTAGCTATTTTCTTTGTAGGGTTTTTGATTGTACAATTTTACAACACTTGGGTTGCAGTAAGTATTGCCTTGGGCTTAATTATAGTTGGCATGGTGGTTTTCTCTCGTAAGCTACAAAGCTTCTACGAACGTATGGAACATCGTTTCTTAAACAACTTAAATGCTAGAGAACAAGCCAACAAGCAACCAGAAATTTTACCATGGGACAGTCACTTGTTAGAATTAATTGTGGCGCCAGAATCTACCTTGGTTGGACAAACTTTAGTTGATTTAGCAGTAAGAGAAAAATATGGGATCAACATCGCTTTGATTGAGCGTGGCAAAATCATGATCCCTACGCCCGCAAGAACAGAGAGACTTTATCCAAACGATAAAGTACTCGTTATTGGAACGGATGATCAGTTAGCGGCTGTAAAACCTTTATTCGAAGGAATGATTGTAGAGGAAAGCGAAACTTCATTCCCTAAACAGGATATGTCTTTACAAAAAATCATCATCAACAGCAAATCTCCTGTTTTTGGGCAAACGATTAGAGACTCAGGAATTCGTGAGAAAACGCAAGGTTTGGTTGTTGGCATAGAAAGAAATGGTCAACGCATTCTAAATCCAGATTCTACCTTGATATTTGAGAATGATGATATTGTTTGGATTGTAGGAAATAATAAACGAATACCTGATTTGTTGAAGTAAATATTTGTCATTCAGCTAAGCGAAGTCCCTACTGTATATTTTAAAAGCTAATTACTTAATTTAAAGTCTGTGGCTAGCATACTATTTGGCAGATCAAGGAAATTCCTTCACTTTCCCAAAGCAGCTTTTACACTTTCCCGATTAGGCTTAGAAACAGCAACTTTATCTCCATTTTTCATCAATAACATACCCCCATCTTCCTTTAACCAGCTTTTAACATAAGCTGGATTAATCAGATGGCTTTGATGTGTCCTTAAAAAACCTTGAGGTTTTAGCAAATCTGAATATTCCTTTAATGGTTTTGAAACTAAAATTCTATCTCCATTTGCCAAATTGAAAAAAGTATAGGTATTATCTGCTTCGCAACGTACAACATCCTTAACTTCCACATATCTAATTTCGTTCTGTTGAGGTAGTGCAATTTTTGGATTATTAGCGTCAGGTTTTGTAATTTGTTGGAGCAGAAAGCTTAATTGTTCGCTCTGTACTTTATTCTTTAATCTATTTTGTGCTTTTCTCACCGCTTCCATTAACTCCTCAGAATTAACCGGTTTAAGCAAATAATCTAGTGCCGCAAACTTTATCGCCTGTATACCATACTGATCATAAGCTGTTACAAAAATAACTTCAAAAGATTTGTCGCTAAGTCTATTTAACAAATCGAAACCAGAACTTTTACCCATTTGTATATCTAAAAAAAGCAGATCAGGACGATGAAGTTCAATTAGCTCCGCAGCACTATCTACATGATTAGCTTTAGCAACAATTTTAACAATAGGGCAATAATTAGCTAATAAAACCTCCAGGTTCTCCAGATTTGCTCTTTCATCGTCTACTAAAATTGTTCTCATATTTATAACCAATCTGTTAGTGTAATATTAATTGTTGTACCTTCTATTGTAGCTGTAATGAGTAGTACTACTGACGTTTCCTTATATATTGTGTTTAATAAAGTTATCCTGTTTTTACTTAATTGTAACCCTAAACCATCATAATTTTGTGTGTAATCAAACCCTTGCCCGTTATCTTTCACCTCTAAAACTAGATCTCTGTTACGTTTATTAAACGAAATCAATATTTCTCCTTCGTTTTCCTTTTCAGCAATACCATGTTTAACTGCATTTTCTAAAAAAGGCTGCAATAACATTGCAGGTATTTCTATGTTGTTTAAATCTAGTGTTTCACCCACATTAATGATGTACTTAAATCCGAATCGGAATTGTTCCATTTGAAGATAATCTTCTAATAAAGATTTCTCTTCTGCCAAACTAATGAGTTCTTGCTGATCCAAAACACTTCTTGTTAGTCTTGCGAATTTCGACAGGTAGTTGTTGGCATCTTCCATTTTATTCTTATTCATCAGGTTTTGTATGCCTGCCAAAGCATTAAACATAAAATGAGGATTTAACTGGGAGCGCACTGAGCTTAATTGTAATCGAACCAATTCTTTTTGCTGAATTTGCTTTGCCAATTTTTTGGCAGCTATTTTTTTTAGTATAACAATTATACCTATGATTAAAGCAAAAAAACAAAGTGCTAAAATCAATCCAAATATCACCATTTCTCTTTGAGAGAAGGTTTTGTTGGGATACAATTCTGGTAGCACTGTAAATTTGTAAGTAACAGCCTCCTCTTTTACATAAGTTATTGGCCGACCGCCTATATTACTTAATTTAGGTGTGAAAGTAATTTCGTATTGCCCAGGCTTATCCCAAAATTCTTTATACAAAAAGAAGATGCCATCAGAAGTGCCTAGATCTTTAAGTGCCATCTTTCCATCTACTATTCTCTTAAAGTTAATCTGATAGTTATAAGAAGTAGCTAGGTTATGTGAACGGAAACCTAATCGTACCAGTGAATCGCCCAACCTAAATTTAATATCTGTTAAGGTATCTGTAGCTATAAAATTCACATAACGAAATTCTTTATCATTACCTAAAGAAACCGATAGTAGATCACTCCCCCATGCTTTTTTACGATAATCAACTGTTGTCCAAAAAGCGAGTTTTCTTGTTGGACGCCAATCTACAATAATAGCATCTCGATCTCTATAATTGTTAATGTTATAAAGCTCCACCTGAATAAACTGGCCTTCCTTATAAGTTAGGTTAGCTAAAAGGCAATAAGTATATTTCCCGTCATCAGTTCGTTTAAAAGTGGTTGGAGTACTCCAGCGCTGTAATTCTTTATTGTCATTTTGAATGATTCGATATCGGAAATTTTTGGCATTCTCTGGTGTGATCAAGGCATCTACCACTTCTACTTCAGATTTGCCACTAATAATTATAGTATTTTTGTACAAGGTCCCCCATTTCCAAGAATTTCCCTGATATATTTTGGCACCTGTATGCTGTTGAAATCTTAAGGATAAGGAACGTCTTGGAAATTGACCATCTCTTGTATCATGGTATAGACCCCAAAATCTATTTTCAGTTAATGCTGCAATCCTTGCTCTGTTATTAATTCGCTTTAATTGGGCATTGTTGGCCGTGCGAACATCAACTACCACAGCGCCATCAAACTTCAAATATTTGCTCCATTCACTTTTTTTAACAAAATGCCCACTGCCAGGAATTCGCTCATATCCACCTGTATCTGTATTTTTTGTTCCCTGAGCAAAGAGGTTCAATCCCTTCAATAATAAAATAATTAATACCAGTTTTTTCATTTTATTTATTGATTTCTCGGTTTAAAATTGCCATTAATTTTTTGGGCTCACTAGGCCTAACTGCATCACTATCTACAATTTTACCTTGTTTATCAATGATAATAAATCGCGGAATAAAATTAGCTTGGTAGGATTTGGCAAAGTTATCATCTGTATCTTCCAACTGCAACCAGTTCATTTGGTCTTTTTTAATGATATCATACCTACGTATCCTATTTTTCGCATCAAATGAGGCAATACTGATGAATTGGACCTTATCATTATCTTTCAACTGCTCATAAATTCCCTTTAGGTGTGGCGTTTCTTCTTTACAAGGCCCGCACCAGCTTGCCCAAAGATCTATATAAATTACTTTACCCTTCATTGCTGCGAGCTGATGGAATTTACCACTGGTGTCTGCCAAATTAAATAAAGGAGAAGGCGCACCAGCCTGAAGTCCCATTGCCGCTTTAACACGTAAAGCCTCAACCGCTTTTACTTCATTTTTTAGTTGAACGTCTCCAATCTTTGCAATATAGGGCCGCAGTTGTTTAAAATCTTCCAACTTATAAATAGATCTTAAAGTTGATTGGATTTTTTGCGTAGCATAATAGTCGTACAGCTTGCCTCCATAAAGTTTAGTGGCCAGGTACAAACTATAATTCCTCTTACTTTTCTCCAAACTATCTGTAGGGAAAGCATTATAAATATCACAATAAAATGGGTATTCGGTAATAAGGTAGGAGAAAGTACTACTGCTAAGGTTTTTTTCATCCTTAAATTCTGCTAACAAAGGTTTGTAGCCCAATTTGGCAATCATCAGTTGAATTTGTTCCCATTTATAGGAGCGCTGATAGGCATAGGAACTATAAATGCCCACTAGATCTCCAAATTTTTTATCAAGTAATAACGATTGCTTGAAATAATCGCGATAAGGTTCAAGGTTATCGGCACTAAAACTTCTTTCCATAATCTGGCTTAAGCGGCCAGGTCTTTTGAGGTATGCGATATAGGTGTCTTCATCTTTTAAATGCCATTTAACGGTGTCTGGTTTAAAATCAATCATCAGCTCTTTCCAGTAACTATTCGTCTTACTGCCTAAACCCTTATAATTAAGGGTTGACTTAGCGGTTTGGTTATCTTTAACATCTGCCTCAATTTCTAAATTATAACCTGGTGCAATAAAAAGCTGAATCTGTATTTGCTTCCTATTAGTTAAATTTGCTCTAAAAGGGGCTGTAATTTTGGTAGTGGTATAACTGAAAGTGCCATCAGCATTTACTCTGATGCTATCTTTAAAATTGCCTGTACTTGGCACCAGTTCTAACATTTGCGCAGTAGTGTTTAATAGCTTACCACTTAAAGTAGTCTTCTGCTGTGCAAATGCAGGCAGTAAAATTATGCTTAACAAGCTTATAAAAATTATTCTTTTCATGATGTTGTTTAAATTGATCAAACAAACATGCTTAAATAATTAAAATGGTCAAATCAACAAACAGCATAACTACTTAACTATCTTGTATATGATCCAATCTGAACAGGATTTTTAATTAATGGCACATTGATGTTCAGCAATTAGATATAACAAAATTATACCTGTTCCCATTCAAACTCGGATGAAACTCGGATCAAACTCGGATCAAACACGGATCAAACCCGAACTGATACTGTGTCTTATCAGTGTTTGATCTGTGTTAGAGCTGAGCTTTAACACTATTTAACTAGTTGCAAATACGAATAAAATATCATTCCTTCCTAGCTAAAACCTCAAATTTGTGGTAGAAAGCAATTACTGGTTGTAACAAATGTGGAAGTACTCGCCTTTAGCTACAGAATAACTTTGTGATTGAATTTAAAACACGATTAAAAAAGTTAGCAATACTTTTTTAAGGTTAATGATAAAAAGATTGAATTGGCTAGGTTGAATTATACAGATACTTTTGAAAATATTTCTTATTACCCCCACCAATGCAAGTAAATACCAGATTGCTTAACAATTAGATAAAGAGCCAATGCAAACAGAAAAAGTGCAATAGAACGATTAATCAAATGACTGCTCAGCGCAAATTTTTCTTGAATATATTTAGCAAAATGGGCATAACCATATAAAGCCAATGCTGATCCCATACCAGAACCTAAACTGAAAATTACTAAAGAAAGGTAATCGGTTTCAATCCAATCGTGTAGGATGATATAATTACCGAAAAACAACCAGAAAGGAATTTGTACTGGATTTAAAACGCCTAATAACATGCCATAAAAAACACTTCCTTTTTTACTTCTATTATCTTCTGCCTTGGTTTTAGGCACTTTTTTTCGATTGATCCATGTAATTGTGCCCATTACAATAAAGAGCATAATCATAAATAAATCCACGTAAGTGCCCAACCTAACCTCACTTACGTTTTCGTTTAGGTTTACATCGCTAGTTACCCAACGGGCGAAACGCATCATCCCAAAGGTAAAAAATACTTCTACAATAGAAAACGACAAGATAAAATACAATGATTGCCGCATACCCTTATTTATAGTAAGTTGCGCCACAGTAAGGTTGATATTCCCAGGAGGAATATATCCCATTGCATTTAAAAGTATGCCTATAATTAAGGTTAGAAAGAGCATATGGGTTAAAGATAATATTTCATCTGTTTAAAATTTATATTATTTAGCAACAGATGATAAAAATCATATTAATGGTTTAAATGAGATTTTAAAAACTGACCCGTATAAGATCCCTTGGCTTTTAGTAAATCTTCTGGTTTGCCCTCAAAAACTACATTTCCACCTTTATCGCCACCTTCTGGACCGATATCAATTACCCAATCTGCACATTTAATCATATCCATATTGTGCTCGATTACCAAAATCGTATTGCCTTGCTCAATTAAAGTATTTAAAGCTTTTAATAACTTTTTAATATCATGAAAGTGCAATCCTGTGGTTGGCTCATCGAAAATAAACATGGTTTTGTGTGCATTATTTCCTTTAATTAAAAAGGAAGCTAACTTAATACGTTGCGCCTCGCCACCAGATAAAGTATTGGATGACTGACCTAAATGCACATATCCTAAACCAACATCCAATAGCGGATTTAGTTTCTGCAAAATTTTAGGCTCATTTTTAAAGAATTCAACTGCTTCTTCTATCGTCAAATCTAAAATATCGGCAACGTTTTTATCCTGATAAGTAACATCTAAAACTTGTTGTTTAAAACGCCTACCACTGCAGGTTTCGCATGGCAAATAAATATCTGCCATGAACTGCATTTCTATTTTAACCTCTCCTTCTCCTTGGCAAGTATCACAACGGCCACCTTCTACGTTAAAAGAAAACGCTGCAGGTTTTAATCCATTTGCTTTTGCTGCTGGCAAAGCCGAAAACAAGGCTCTCACATCATCCCAAGCTTTTACATAAGTTACCGGATTGGAACGTGATGAACGACCAATTGGATTTTGATCAACCATCTCTACCTGACTTACCAGATCGATATTGCCAAAAATACCATCGTAACTACCTGTTTGTTCGCCAGCATAATTACCAATAGCTTTCTGCAAAGCAGGATATAATATTTTTTTAACCAAACTTGTTTTTCCAGATCCAGAAACCCCACTTACACAAGTGAAAACGCCCAAAGGGAATTTTATGTCTATGTTTTTTAAGTTGTTTTCTCTAGCGCCTTTTATTAGGATATGATCTTTCCAATTTCTTCTTTTGGCTGGAATAGCAATCTCTTCCTTACCTGCTAAATATCTACCTGTTAAAGATTTATCGTCTTTAATTATTTCATTATAAGTACCACTGAAAACTAAATTTCCACCATGCGTACCTGCTTCCGGGCCAATATCAATGATATGATCGGCAGCCTTCATCATCTCTTCTTCGTGTTCCACAACCAAAACCGTATTACCTACGTTTCTAAGTGAGGTTAAAACTTCAATCAATTTATGTGTATCTCTTGGGTGTAAACCAATACTCGGCTCATCTAATACATAAATAGACCCCACTAAACTACTACCCAAAGATGTCGCTAAATTAATACGCTGACTTTCGCCACCAGATAAAGTATTTGATAAACGATTTAAAGTTAAATAACCTAAACCAACATTGTTTAAATACAAGATACGGCTTGTTACTTCTGCCAATAATCTTTTTGAGATCTTTACTTCAGTTTCCGATAACTTCAATTTCTCAAAAAATGGAAGAATTGTAGATAATGGCATTAAAACCATATCCAAAATAGATTTCCCACTTATTTTTACATAAGAAGCATCTTTACGCAAGCGAGTTCCCTTGCAATCTGGGCACACCGTTTTTCCGCGGTAACGCGAAAGCATTACACGATATTGAATTTTATAGGTTTGCTCTTCTAATTCTTTAAAAAAATCATCTAAACCAGCGAAATATTTATTACCAGTCCAGATTAATCTTTGTTGTTTTTCTGTTAATTCGCTGTAAGAGCGGTGAATTGGAAAGTCGAATTTATCCGCATTTTTGATAAATTTCTTTAACCATTCTCCCATTTTTTCGCCACGCCAAGGCGCAATGGCATTATCATATAAACTCTTGCTCTTATCAGGAATAACCAAATCTTCATCAATACCAATCACGTTTCCGTAGCCTTCGCAACGTTTACAAGCACCATAAGGATTATTAAAACTGAAAAAATTAGGTGTTGGCTCTTCAAACTTAACGCCATCTAATTCAAAACGGTCGCAAAAGAAGGTCTGCTTGCTTTCGTGCTCTACAAAACAATCTCCTTTACCTTCAAAAAATGCAGTTTGCACAGAATCCGCAATGCGGCTTAATGTTTCTTCCTCCTCGTTAACAACAATACGGTCAATTAAAATTCTAATGGTTTCGGTATCGGTTAACTCTACATCTTTAATTGCTTCATCTTCTAATAAATCTTCAATCTTTGCAATTTTATCTTTAAAATAAACACGCAAGAAACCTTTTTGCAAAAGCACAGCCAGTTCTCCTTTAACAGAGCGATTATTATGTGGGTGCAATGGACAGAAAATAGTAACTACTGCATCATTACCCAAATTGATAATAAAATCCACCACAGTGGTAACAGTATCTTTTTTAACTACGGCACCAGAAATTGGCGAATAGGTAATCCCAATTCTAGAAAAAAGTAATTTTAGGTAATCGTAAATTTCTGTACTTGTACCCACTGTAGAACGAGGATTTGAGGTAATTACCTTTTGTTCTATCGCGATAGCAGGTGCAATACCTTTAATGTAATCAACATCAGGTTTGTTCATCCTGCCCATAAATTGGCGGGCATAAGATGATAAACTTTCTACATAACGTCGCTGACCTTCGGCATACAAAGTATCAAAAGCTAGGGAAGATTTACCTGAACCAGACATGCCGGTTATCACTACCAACTTGTTTTTTGGAATGGCTACATCAATGTTTTTAAGATTGTGTACCCTAGCTCCTTTTATAATAATGTGTTTGTGTGGATCTTTCTCTATTTCCTTACTCATGTATCCCTTTGTAGATATGCTATTTTATAACCCAAAATTACAAATTTGGTTTCAACCCTACCCTATATTAAGTCGATTTTACAAAATTTTACATTTTTTAACATATTTTTTATTGGATTATCAAAAAAAAATCCGTCATTTGAATTTATAACTCACACAAGTTAGAAACCAACATCTTAAAAACAAGGAGACAAGCTATAGATTAAAACAGCTACTTATTTATTATTTAATAAAAAAGGGATTTTAGTATACGCACTCCTATGAAATTACAACAGTACAGTGATCAGGATTTGGTGAAGTTATATCTGAGCGGAGAAGAGTCTGTTTTAGAGGAATTACTGAGAAGACACAAATCAAAAATTTATACCTCAATTTATTTATTGGTTAAAGACCAATACTTGGCCGAAGACATTTTCCAAGATGCCTTTATCAAAGTGATTAATACGCTTCGTAGTGGTAGGTACAACGAAGAGGGAAAGTTTTTACCTTGGGTTATGCGCATTGCGCATAACTTGGTTATCGATTATTTCCGTAAGGAAAAACGAACTCCTGTTATTACCAGCGCAGATGGAACTGACGTGCTTAATCTTTTACAGATACACGAAGAAAGCGCTGAAGAACGGATGTTGCGTGAACAAACTCATGTAGATTTGCGGGTGATGATCCAATTATTGCCAGACGAGCAGAAGGAAGTATTAATTATGCGCCATTATGCAGATTTGAGCTTTAAAGAAATTGCAGATTTAACGGATGTGAGCATTAATACCGCTTTAGGACGCATGCGTTATGCATTGAGCAATTTGCGAAAAATGATGAAAGTGAAAGAAGTTACCACTAGAAACTCTTAATCTCAATTTGGTCTTTAGCTCTTGCTCATAACCTTACAAGATTTAAATTATCCAAAGCCTATCGGCAACTATTTCAAAAGAAGTAATTGCTGATAGGCTTAAAATTTTATATGGAAGAACAGGCAACTTAGCTGAAAAATTACAATTTTTAATCCCTATCTATTTAGTTTAAAGCATTTTATTTGGTTAATAAAAATTAATCTGTATCTTAAATAAAATAAACCAAATTAAACTGCGTTTAGAATTAAACTAAAAAATTGTAATTGCGTATGACAAAAACCGCTACTTCACTTCACTCTGTAAATTATCCCGACCAACAGCCAGCAGAAAGTACTGCAGAACAGGCAAAAAACCAAGATGAAATGTTTTACGACAGCATCAAAACTCAATTAGATGAGCTATTTAAAGATCCTTCTGATGAAACCATCAAAAAGATTTTAGCGTATTCGAAAAAGAAATAATTTACATTACAAAGGATAAAGCTGTTTAACTCGAAGTTAAGCAGCTTTTTTATTAAGCAATATCATAAAGCTGCAATAATTTTTTCATTTCTGTTAATAAGGTTAAAAAACTCTACCTTTACATAGTGTAAATAAAACACTAAGTAGAGATGAAAAAGAGCTTACTTCCATTAACTTTAGGCGGTTTAGGTATCGGAATTACAGAATTTGTAATGATGGGACTACTTCCAGATATTGCAAAAGATTTAGAAGTTACCATTCCTGAAGCTGGCTACCTTATCTCTGCTTATGCCTTAGGCGTAGTTATTGGAGCTCCTTTATTGGTAATGATAGCCGGAAAATTTCCACCAAAAAAAATACTTATTGCCTTAATGATTATGTTTACGGCGTTTAATGCATTATCAGCCTTTGCTCCAAATTTTGATCTTTTATTTATAGCACGTTTATTATCTGGCTTACCACATGGTGCATTTTTTGGCGTAGGTTCTGTTGTGGCTAGCCGCATTGCAGAAAAAGGAAAAGCAGCACAGGCAGTTTCTATGATGTTTGCTGGATTAACTATAGCCAATGTATTAGGTGTTCCTTTAGGAACTTTCATAGGTCATAATTTTTCATGGAGATTTTCCTTTGCAGTAGTAGCCATAGTTGGTATAATTACTTTAATTAGTTTAAAACAATGGTTACCCGCATTGCCTGCCAATAAAAACAGAGATCTTAAGGCAGAATTGAGCTTTTTCAAAAAACAAGAAGCTTGGTTGATTATCATCATGATTTCTATTGGCACAGGAGGATTGTTTACATGGTATAGTTACATAGCACCACTAATGACAGATGTTGCGGGTTTCTCCGCAAATAGTGTAACCTATATTATCATGTTGGCTGGCCTTGGTATGCTTTGCGGCAATTTTATTGGTGGTTATCTTGCAGATAAATTTTCTCCAGCCAAAGCATCTGTTGCCTTACTTTTGACAATGGTAATCACACTAATTGTAGTTCATTTTGTATCGTTTAACCCTATCTTAGCGTTGATTATGACTTTTGTTACTGGTGCGGTATCTTTTGCATTAGCCGCTCCAATACAAATGTTAATGATTACTTCTGCTAAAGGTTCAGAGATGTTGGCTGCTTCGGCAAGCCAGGCTAGCTTTAATATTGGTAATGCTTTAGGTGCTTTTTTTGGTGGCTTACCATTAGTTTATGGTTTCGATTATACCTGGCCTGCTTTGGTAGGCGCAGCAATGGCTTTTGTAGGCGCACTATTTGCTTTTTGGTTAATTAAAAGCCATCATCCCGCAAAAGTAATAGATCGCTCGGAAAACAAACCTTCAGAAAATCCTGTAATCAGCATTCACTAATTTATATGCATTTCAAATCTCCTAGCTATCAATTGAAATTAAAAAGTTTTGGGGAATCTGGCTGTATTTAAAACAATCCCAACGAAGCTCCGAAAGAAAAATTACCATAACTTTTAATCCCATTTAGATTTCCTCTCCATGATGCATTTAAACCAACACCTCTATTAATCTGAAAAACATACCTCAACTCAGCAGGTAAACCCACAACCACCCTTTCCTTAAACCTTTCTAAATGATAAGGTTGTTTTTTTCGATTAAACTCTTCATCTGGTATAGTTCTGGCAACAACGGAAACACCAGTGCCAAATTGAAATTGATGGCGCTTTAATAACGTATAGGTCTTACCATAAATTAAACCAAAGTCTGATAGCCCTGGCGTAGTAACACTACTTTCGTCATCATCGCCTTTTAACAGTTTTTGTTCCTCACTTCTATTATCCCTAGCCTCGCTAAAAGAAATTTTTAAATAATTATGATCAAGCTGAGCCCAAATGCCACCATTTACATAATTGTCGTAACTGCGTGATTTGCCTACCTCAAAACCGAAATAAAGATTATTGAAATCTAAAAACTCACTTTTTTGTGCAAATGAAATAAATGAGCTTAGCAATAAAGCACCTAAATTGACTATTAATATTTTCGTTTTCATAACTCTTGATTTAAATTATAAACCAAAAGTATAGGGTTTAAAATTTATGAATTATTTTTTAAAAATACATGTAAGCAAAAAACAATCCGACGAGCTATAATTAAAACAGGTTTACACATCTTTTAAATCATCAAAAACTATTATACTTAACAATTTAACTATATAAGAATAATAATAATTACTAAATTCATCCTATAAAATAAAAAGAGATGATTAAACTTCAGGAAAATTATTTTGAACAGCTTAAACAATCCATTCCTGCCTATCAGAATTTAGCACAAAGTGTTGCTGAAGTATTGTGCATAACTATTAATGAAGCTTATAAAAAAATTAGAGGCAATAGTCTTTTAAACCTGCATCAGATTGTAAAACTAGCTGACCATTTCAGCATTCCTTTTATCTATAAGCCAGAACAACAAACCTCTGTTACGTTTGATTATTTAAGTGTTGACCAACAAATCCCAAATATGCTATTGTATTTGCAAGATTTGCTTAAAAACCTAAAACAAATACAAAGCAGTAGTAAAAAACATATCACGATTACCACAGACGATATTCCATTATTCCATTTTTTTAAATATCCCGAATTAACATGTTTCAAGCTATTTTTTTGGTCTGATAGCGCCATGAACAACACAACTAAGTTCGATCCGAATTCTTTCGATGAAGAAATTATTAAACTTTCTAGGGAACTTAATCAGATTTATTTAGAAATTCCTTGTACAGAAATTTGGGCAAAAGATACTGTCCATGGTACAATGGAGCAAATTAGATATGCATTTGAAGCAGGGTATATTGACAAAGAATTGGCACTACAAATAATTGAGCAAGTGCGTTACTGCCTAACAGACATGAACATGTACGCTATTAGCAGCAAAAAAACCATCGACCCAGAACATAGCTTTAATTGGTATAACTGCGATGTTTTAGGGAGCATATCCTATTTGGTAGATTACAAAGGAAACATGGCTTGTTATAACAGGTTTAATACCTTTAATTATTTAAAAACTGAAGATCAATCTTATTGCGAACAAACAAAAAACTGGATGCAGGGCCTTATAAAAAAATCCATTTCTTTTAGTGGTCAAGGAGAAAAACATCGGAATAAATTTCTTTATCATGCATTTGCAGAATGCGATAATTTAATTAGGGAAATTAATGGCTAGCTTAGTATTAAAGCGCGTTATTTTAGAAAAGCAATTGCAGCAACACTTATTAACCAATAGTCCTGCACTTTGTTTCAAGCCCTCTCAGCATGGCGGTTTCGGGGCTTTTCACGTCGTTCAGGTTTAGCTTACGCAGGTTTATGCTCCTAGTCTCGTTTTGGTGTACCGACAATGGTAAACTAGCCCCAATTGTAGCGAGCACGATCCGCCGCGGCGGAGAGTAAAGCGGAAAGTGGGAATTACATTAAATACAGCACTGCAATTGCGCTTCAAAAAAAAATGCACTAAATTTTATATCTGCCTATTATATTTGCCCATGCTAAAAAGAGAACGCTACCAACAATTTGTAAAGCATTTTGCAGCTAAACAACCAAATGCAGAAACAGAACTTCACTATAACAACCCATACCAATTGTTAGTGGCAGTAATTCTTTCTGCGCAATGTACTGATAAGCGCATTAATCAGGTCACGCCTGCATTATTCCAACGTTTTCCTAATGCCAAAACATTAGCTGAGGCTACACCAGATATTGTATTCGATTATATCAGCAGCGTAAGTTACCCCAATAACAAAGCCAAACACTTGGTAGGGATGGCCAATATGTTAGTTAATGAATTTAATGATCAAGTCCCCTCAGACATAGATCAGTTGCAAAAAATGCCCGGCGTAGGTCGTAAAACAGCTAACGTAATTGCCTCAGTAATTTACGACGCTCCTGCAATGGCAGTAGATACACATGTTTTTAGAGTTGCCAATAGAATTGGATTAACCAAAGGCAAAACACCTTTAGCCGTTGAGAAAGATTTGGTTAAACACTTACCAGAGCATACTATTGCAATGGCACACCATTGGCTCATTTTACACGGCAGGTATGTTTGTGTAGCCAGAAATCCTAAATGTAGCATTTGCGAAATAACACATTTCTGCAAATACTTTGAGCAGAATTTTAAGATAAACACCAACAGCATAACATTATAAATATCAAAACAATTTTTCGATAAAATTAACTTTCAGATTTATACTCATTTGGCATAGATGTTGGATAATTATTTGCTTAATCAAAACAAATAATTAAAAAACCATGAAAAAAAACATCTTACCTATCTCTCTTTTAGCCGTAGCGCTTTCTTTAGGAACACAATCTGTGTCGGCACAAATTAAATTAAACAGCAAAAGTATTGGCGCATTAGAAAAAGGCGCAAAAGCTGTTACGTTTTCTGACGCTGATGCCGCAAAATTAGCCACTCAAGCTGTAACTTGGATGGACGCCAACAATCCGGTAGCGTCTGCAAAAGATCCGTACACAATTAGGTTAAACAAGATTTTTGCAAAGCATAAAAACGAAGGTGGCCTTAAGTTAAATTACAAAGTTTATAAAGTTAAAGACGTAAATGCATTTGCATGTGCAGATGGCAGTGTACGTGTATTTTCATCATTAATGGACATTATGAGTGATGATGAATTATTGGGTATAATTGGGCACGAAATTGGCCACGTAGCTAATAAGGACACAAGGGATGCAATTAAAAGCGCTTACACGAGAGAAGCTTTAGCAGATGCAGCATCTTCTCAATCAGGTGCAGTTAATGCCATTTCTGAAAGTCAACTAGGCAATTTTGCAAAGGCTGTATTAGATAGCAAATACAATCGTAAACAAGAAAGCGAAGCTGATGATTATTCTTACGAGTTTATGAAAAAGTATAATTATAAAGTAACTGCCTTGGCTAGTGCTTTTCAAAAATTTGCAGATATGGAGAAAGCTGCTGGATCGGAGAGAACAAAAACCGAGAAGATGTTAAGTTCACATCCAGATAGCGGCAGTAGAGCAGATAAAATTTTAAAGAAAGCTAAAAAAGATGGCTTAGCAAAATAATAGAAAAGCGGTAATTGAATAAAAGGTTGGCATCGTCCAACCTTTTTTATTTATAGTTTTTACTGTTGCTAACATTAGTTTAATAACAATTTTAAAATATTCCTAATATTATTTGCAATTATTAAAATAAAATTAATATGTTTGCTAAAGTTATTAGTATTTATCAACAAATATACTTAGCCGATACTTATCTTTTATTTTAATTAGATTTACGATCATGAACCCAAACGCAGAAAAATTAAAAGCATTACAACTTACTTTAGATAAATTAGAAAAATCATACGGTAAAGGTTCCGTTATGAAATTAGGTGATGCTGCTGTAGAAGCAATAGATTCCATTTCTACAGGATCTATTAGCTTAGATATTGCCTTAGGCATTGGCGGCGTTCCAAAAGGACGTGTAATAGAAATATACGGACCAGAATCTTCTGGTAAAACAACATTAGCAACACACATTATTGCTGAAGCGCAGAAAAAAGGCGGTATCGCTGCGTTTATTGATGCAGAGCATGCTTTTGATAAAGGTTATGCCAAAAAATTAGGTGTAGATGTAGATAACTTATTAATTGCACAGCCAGACAATGGCGAGCAGGCTTTAGAAATTGCCGATAACCTAATTCGTTCTGGAGCTATAGATGTAATCGTTATTGACTCGGTTGCTGCATTGGTACCTAAGGCTGAGATTGAAGGAGAAATGGGTGATAGTAAAATGGGTTTACAGGCTCGTTTAATGAGCCAGGCCTTACGTAAGTTAACAGGTACGATTTCAAAAACTGGATGTTGCTGTATTTTCATCAATCAATTGCGTGAAAAAATTGGGGTGATGTTCGGTAATCCAGAAACTACTACTGGTGGTAATGCACTTAAGTTTTATGCGTCAGTACGTTTAGATATCCGTAGAACTTCTCAAATTAAAGATTCTGATGAAGTTGCTGGTAATCGCGTAAAAGTGAAAATTGTAAAAAATAAAGTTGCACCACCTTTTAGAATCGCAGAATTTGATATTATGTTTGGTGAAGGTATTTCTAAAGTTGGTGAAATTATCGATTTAGGAGTTGATTTCAACATCATCAAAAAAGCAGGCTCTTGGTTCTCTTATGGCGATACCAAATTAGGACAAGGTAGAGACGCTGTTAAGCAATTGTTATTGGATAATCCAGAATTAGCTGACGAAATAGAAGCTAAAATCAGAGTAGAAGTAACTGGCGAAAAATTAGAAGAGAAAGTATAATTAAATATGCTCCATTAAAATTGGGCAATTGAAATGAGAAATCTATAGCTATCAATTAGCTAGATTTCTCATTTTTTTTATCTAAAACTTGATGATTTTGGTGCTTCAGGCGCTTTAGCCTTCATAAATTTCTTATCTAGTGTAATGATGGTATAGGTTGCAATTACAATTCCCACAACAAGCAACCCCAAGCCTAAATAGTTTCTTTTTTTGTCTTGTTTAATTAACCAGATTAGAAAAATAATCAATGGTATTAACATTAAACCAAAAAACACATAACTCATTGTTCCCATAACTACAAATATTTAAAAGTTCATTCTCGCCATAGGCGATATTTCTTGCCCTACAAATTCTCCTGCTAAAAATTTATGATAGCCTGCAATACCTATCATTGCTGCATTATCTGTACAATACTCAAACGCAGGTATATAAACATTCCATCCTAATGTATCTCTCATCTCTAAAAGTGCATTCCTTAAACCCGAATTTGCAGATACGCCACCAGCAATCGCAATTTCTTTAATTCCGTAAGTTGTTGCAGCCTTTTTTAGTTTATTAAGTAGAATATTAACAATACTAAATTGTACAGATGCACAGATATCAGCTAAGTTTTCGTCAACAAAAGTAGGATTTTCCTTTTGCCTGTCTCTTATAAAGTACAAAATTGCAGTTTTAAATCCACTAAAACTATAATTTAACCCTTGAATTTGGGGCACAGGAAATTTAAATGCTAAAGGATTTCCTTCCTTGGCATGTTTATCTATCAATGGCCCACCTGGATATGGTAGGTTTAAGATTTTTGCGGTCTTATCAAAGGCCTCCCCAGCTGCATCATCCAACGTTTCACCAACAATTTCCATATCAAAATAGTCTTTAACCAACACAATCTGCGTATGTCCGCCAGAAACGGTTAGGCATAAAAACGGAAAATTTGGTTTGGGATCATCAATAAAATGGGCTAAAATATGCGCCTGCATGTGGTTAACAGCTATTAGAGGTAAATCTAATGCCAAAGCAAAAGATTTAGCAAAAGATACTCCCACTAATAATGCGCCCAATAAACCAGGTCCTTGTGTAAAAGCTACACCTTTTAGCTCATTTTTGTTAACTTTAGCAATTGCTAAAGCTTGTTGAACAGCAGGCACTATGTTTTGTTGATGAACCCTGGATGCCAATTCTGGAATTACCCCTCCATAATTTTCATGAATTGTTTGGTTTGCAATAACATTGGCAGTAATTTTGCCGTTGTTACATACAGCAACAGATGTTTCATCGCAAGAAGATTCTATGGCAAGTATTACAGACACGTTGATTATTATTAAGCTACAAAACTATTAAAAAACTATTAAAAATTCTGCTTTGGGTCGTAGCATCAATTATATTGTTGCTTGCAATTGTACTATTCTCGCTTCAATTTAAGCCTGTGCAAACTTATGTCGCAAAAAAAGCAGCTGCATATTTATCAAAGGAGCTTAAAAGCACAGTTACCATTGGTGGTTTATATGTTAAACCATTTAAATCTGTAGTACTTGAGGATTTAGTTGTAATCGACCTTCAAAAAGACACACTTGCAAATTTCCCCAAATTTCTGGTCGATTTGAATAGGCTTTCATTAAAGGAAAGGATATTGGATGTAAATACCGTACAGGTTAATAATGGCTCGTTCTTTTTAAAAGAAAATAAAGATGGCTCATCAAATTTAGATTTCATTATTGACTATTTTGATAGTCCTGCTCCTAAAACGCCTAAAAAGAGGAAATTCCAATTTCTATTTGATCGTATTATTCTTAATAACGTACACTTTAAATACAAAAGCCTAAAAGTTGACACTGTTATTAAAGGTGTAAATTTTGAGGATATTGACGTTACCAATTTGAATGGAATATTTGAAAAATTAAATACCAATGGGCATATTCTACAAGCCAACATCAAAAACTTAACCCTGAAAGAAAAAAGTGGTTTTTACTTAAAGAACTTGTCTGCTTTTACCACCATTGATACCAATGCAATAGAATTGCAAAAACTAATGCTGGTTACTAATAAAAGTAGACTTACTGATTACTTTCAGATGAAGTTTGGCAAATTTAAAGACTTTAATGATTATGTAAATAAAGTAAGGATGAAGGCTAATTTCAAAAATAGCCACATTTCATCGAGCGACATTGCCTTCTTTACACCTGCTTTAAAAAACATGAAGCTCGACTTGGATATTGATGGACAAATAACGGGCTTGGTGAATAATCTTAAAGCGAAAAAGCTTTCACTTAAGGCGGGTAAAGCCACTTATATTAAAGGCGATTTTAGCATGAAAGGACTTCCGAAATGGGAAGAAACTTTTATGGATATGAAAATCGAAATGGCGGGAACTAACAAAAGAGATCTTGATGAAATTTTGACCGATATTACCGGGAAGAAAGTAAAATCAATACCCGATATTGTAAACAAATTCGGAAACGTTAACTTCAATGGCTCATTTACTGGTTTCCAGAGTGATTTCATCGCCTATGGCGAATTTAAAACAAAGCTTGGCCGCATCAAATCTGATGTGAACATGAAGATTGATAAAAAAGGCATCCCATCTTACACAGGGAATGTGAAAACTTATGACTTTAACATTAGTGATTTACTGAATGAAAAGACATTAGGAAAAGTTACTTCAGAACTTTACGTGAAAGGTAGAGGTACAGAAATTAAAGATTTAACTGAGCAACTAAACGGGGACATCAACTACATAGATTTTAATGGCTACAGATATAGAAACGTTAAGATTAACGGAACTTTTGAGAAGAAATACTTTGATGGAGATTTAAAAATTAATGACAAAAATATTCAATTAGATTTCGACGGGGGTGTAAACCTAAATCCTAAATTACCCGTTTTCAACTTTAAGGCAACTATTAAAAATGCACGTTTAAAAACCTTAAAACTTGTTAAGGATTCGCTAATGGTTGACGCCGTTTTTAGCACCAATTTTTCTGGCAATAACTTAGATAATATACAGGGAGACCTATCTATACAAAAAATTGTACTGAATAATGTAAAAGGAATATATAATATCGACTCTGTTCAGCTTAGTGCAAGTGGCATTGGCATAGACAGAAGTCTAACAGTTAAATCAGACATTTTAGATGCAAGTATTAAAGGACAATATGACCTTAACAGTATCGTTTCTTACTATAAAGCCATTGCAAAAACTTATGTACCGTCTTTAGATACAGAAATTATAAAATACAAAACGCAAATTTTTGATTTTAGGTTGAGGATAAAACGTTTTGAACCTATTGCCGAATTAATTGCCCCTGGCTTAACCATAGATGATCAAGCTTTGCTTGTTGGAAATTTCGATTCGAGAAACAATACGGCAACCCTAAATGGAGCAATAAAAAAACTAACCTACAAAGGCATAACTGCAAACAATATTATTATTGATGAAAATACAACCTCTACGCAGTTACAGGCAATCATAACTTCAGATAGGGTTGATCTAAATGACAGCTTGTACATCAAAAACGTGAATATTCTGAGTGTGCTTAGAAGGGATAGTTTGGCACTAAACGTTAAATTATCAAACGCAGACGATGCAAATCAGCTGGATTTAAATGGTTTGGTAGAATTTGCTGGCGACACCACTGCTAAAATCAGCATTTTACCTTCTAACCTAAAAATTAACAGCGAAGATTGGACCATCCAAGAGAAAGTCCGTATCAATTTTAATAAAGGAAAAACCGAAATAACCAATTTTGATTTAAGTAATGGCAAGCAGTTACTAACTATTGATGGTATTCTTTCAGACGACCCTAAAGATTTATTATTGGTTGGCTTTAAAGATTTTAATCTAAAAACACTAAATCCATTTGTTAAAACTTTAGGAATTAAGCTAGCTGGAAATGTAAATGGAAAAACACGTTTATACGATGTAATGAAGTCGCCGAGAATAAATGATAGTTTAGCTATCGATTCCTTATCGTTTAACGACACTTACATCGGAAAGTTGACGGATACTTCATCATACGATAAAGTAAATAACCTAGCCAATATTTACACTCAAATTCTAAGAGACGATAAAGAAACTTTTAAGGTAACGGGAAACTTAAACTTAGAAGATAAGCAAATAGATTTAAATATTAAGCTAGACGACAGTAAGCTAACGGTATTAGAACCATTTGTTAAAAAACTAGTATCCAATCTAAAAGGAAATATATCTGCAGATCTAACTGTTAAAGGGCCTTTTGAAAAGCCTCAAATCAATGGAGAGCTCTCTTTCGATAAGGGACAGCTCACTGTTAACTACCTAAAAACTGCCTATACCTTAAATGATGGTGTTGAGGTTGACAATAGTGTAATTAAAATTAATGATTTAGTACTACAAGATGCTGATGGGAATGAAGCTACTGCAAATGGTACGGTTGATTTAAATAATATCGATAATCCCAACATTCAAGTTGATTTAGAGGCTACTAATTTTATGGGTTTAAATACAACAGCAAAAGACAATTCTGTTTATTACGGAAGAGCCTACGCTACTGGAACGTTCTCTTTTAAAGGTCCAACCAATAAAATGAGGATTGATATTGATGCTAAAACAGAAAAAGGAACCGTATTTAATCTGCCATTAAATAGCTCAGAAACTATTTCAGACAAAGATTTTATCACTTTTGTAAGTAAGGACACTACTCAAATTGTTAAAAAACAAACCAGTTTTGATGGTTTAACCATGAATTTCAAACTCAGGGTTGATCCCAATAGTACTGCAAATATTTACACTGTTTTGGGTAAACTAAGTGGTAAGGGGAATGCAGAGTTAGAGCTTAAAATTACGAGTGTTGGCGATTTTGAGATGAAAGGTGATTATATTATTGAAAGTGGTATTTTTGATTTTACCGCTCAAGAAGTAATTAACAAAAGGTTTGATATTAGACAAGGCGGAACTATTAGATGGACCGGAAATCCTACAGCAGCGCAAATCAACTTAAAAGCAATTTACGCACTTAGAGCGAGTACAAGGGATCTTTACAGAGCAGCAAATCAAGACCAAACATCTAACGTTAACGAAATAGTGCAAACTGAGGTTGAGATGGGCTTAACTGGCTTGTTATTACAACCAGATATTAAACTAGACATTTTCTTCCCAGCCAATCCGGCGATTAAAGAGAAACTACTTTCTTACTTCAACGATGGTAATAACTTAAATACCCAGGCCTTAAGTCTTATTATACAACGTAGATTTGCGCCTGGATCTGGACAAGAAAATATTGGCCAACAATTGGGCTCGATTGGTACAAGTACAGCTACAGAGCTATTATTCAATCAATTTAATAATTTACTTTCTGCGTTAAATTTAAATTTCGTTGATATCAATGTGCGTTCATTTAATGAAGCAAGTGCGTCATTTAAACTGTTTGATGGAAGGGTAATTTTAAATGCCGGAATTATGAACACTCAAAATGCTAACGACTTAAGGTTTTCTAAAGACAATGTGGGTAGAGAAGTAGAGATTTTAGCTTTAATTAAAAAGGATGGAACTTTGATCGGAAAACTGGCCAATAAACCACCTACACAACAAAGTATTTTTGCCAATCCGGGTATTGATCAGAATACCAATGTAAATTCGTTTGGGCTAATCTATAGCCAACAGTTCGACTCTTTTAGTGAGTTTATTCAGAAAGTTACCGGAAAGTATAAAAGAGATCAGAAAAAGAAAGAAGCAGAGAAGGCAAAACAGTTGCTGAATAAGGATGCCATTATCAACGAAAGCAAAAAAAGTCAAAAGAAATAATCTTCTGACTTTTTAAATTAGCAATAGCTTATATGCTAAGGGTTCATTATCTGATGACCCATTTTGTCACGTTTGGTTTTTAGATAGGTCTCGTTGTGTTGATTGCTTTTAATCTCGATGGCTATGTTCTCTACTATTTCAAGCCCGTATCCAATTAATCCAGCTCTTTTAGTTGGGTTATTAGACATTAATCTCATTTTAGTAACGCCTTGAGCTCTTAAAATTTGCGCACCTACACCATAATCACGTTCATCTCCTTTAAAGCCCAACTCAATGTTCGCTTCTACAGTATCAAAACCAGCATCTTGCAGATTGTAAGAACGTAATTTATTTATTAGCCCAATACCTCTGCCCTCTTGGTTCATGTACACAATAACACCTTTACCTTCTGCTTCAATCATCTGGAAAGCTTTATGCAATTGTGGACCACAATCGCAACGGCAAGAACCAAATATATCTCCAGTAACACAAGAACTATGGATGCGAGTTAAAATAGGCTCACCTTCTTCCCATTCGCCTTTACTAATGGCTAAATGAGTTGCATTATTACTCAATTGCGTGTAGGCAGTCATTTTAAAATCTCCCCATTGGGTTGGCAAACTTACACTTACCTCTTGTCTAATTAAACTTTCTGCTGCTAAACGATAAGCGATAAGATCTTTAATAGAAATAATTTTAAGTTGGTGTTGCGCTGCGATGATCATCAGATCTGGCAAGCGAGCCATAGTACCATCCTCATTCATGATCTCTACCAAAACTCCTGCAGGTTCAAAACCAGCTAAACGAGCAATATCTACAGTTGCCTCTGTATGGCCAGTTCTTCTTAAAACGCCTTCTCTTTTAGCTCTTAATGGAAAAATATGTCCTGGTCTACCTAAATCTTCAGGCTTAGTATTCGGATCGATTAATGCCTGTACGGTTTTAGCTCTATCATGTGTAGATATTCCAGTAGTACAACCATGTCCAATTAAATCTACTGATACTGTAAATGGTGTTTGATGCAATACCGTATTGTTTTGAACCATTAAATCTAACTTTAGCTCATCGCACAAGTCTTCGATTAATGGCGCACAGATTAGTCCACGTCCGTATTTAGACATGAAATTGATCACTTCGGGTGTTACATTTCTTGCTGCTGTTAAAAAATCACCCTCATTTTCACGGTCCTCATCATCAACAACAATTATTATTTTACCAGCCTTGATATCTTCAAGAGCTTCGTCTATGGTATTTAATTTAATTTCCATTTTCAATATTGCTTACTCACAAAGGCCTGCAGCCTTAAAATAGTTTACAAAGTTACAATCTTTACTATCAATAAAATGATCTAATTAATCATAGCTAAGTAATCAAAAATACACAGATATTAACGCCTGCTAATTATTAGCATCTAACTTTTTGCGTTTAAATATGCTTAAGAAGAGTTGTTTATAATAATCGATATCAAACAAGGCCGAATCTACTGTAGCCTTGTAAGTTAAAAAGATACCCAAAGGCGTAAGTACAATAATTGCCATCCACATCCCAACAATAGGGTCTAGGGATCCTTCCTTAGCCGATTTTTCAGCTACTGTAGAGATGATATGGTAAATTAAGAAAAACACCACTGCAATTACAACTGGTAAGCCCAAGCCACCTTTTCTGATGATTGCCCCTAATGGTGCACCTATAAAGAAGAGTAATAAACAGGAAAAAGCCAACGTAAACTTCCTCAAATACTCAACCCTTGATACAATGATTTCCTTATTCTTATCATTATACTCTAAAATAGAGTTATTAACAACCTGTTTTACACTCGATGTCATGTCAGCCGCATTTTGCAAAGTTTGTGTACGATCCTTTTTTGGAATCGCATTCAGTATTGATCCCCTGATCAACTTTATTGGGCTTTTTACTTTTGTAAATCCTTTAACAAAATTGCTGGTTTTATAATAGGCTTCGGTATTAATTTTAGTAACCCGATTGGTACTATCAAGCCTTTTAGATATGGAGTCTCTTCGTTTGGCCAAACCATTAAGGTTAAGCATTGGGGCGTTGTTTCTAAAGCTGGCCTCTTCGGTTCTACTCATTTTCCCAAAGGTCGAAAAATCTAATTTAACCTCTGTTTCTTTAAATCGCATACGGGTAAATGCTTGTCTGGGATCAAAAGCGCCATTCCGACCGGCTGCTTCTTCGTACCTAATTCCATCTTTAAGCGTTAACACCATAAATTTATCATCGCTAGTTTTGGTCATTCTTCCTTCTTTTGCAATTATAATTTTAGGAATGCCATTATTGCCACTATGATCATAAATCATAATCCCATATAACGAATCTACACCACCTTGCCCTTTACGCTCTACGCGAATGGCATAGCCAGGTATACTATTATTAAATACCCCAGGCTTAATTAAAAAAGATAATTTTTTATTTCTAATGTCGAATAGAAGGGAATAATATTTGGTGTTTGCTTTAGGCAACATGTAATCGGAGAAGAAAAAAGAGCCAATTGCTAAACCTATAATCAGCACAAACAATGGCCTCATGGCTTTTTGTAGAGAGACCCCAGCAGATTTAATAGCAACCAACTCGTAGTTTTCACCCAGCGTACCAAAAGTCATGATAGAAGAAAGCAAAACCGATAAAGGCAATGCCATAGCAACGTTAGCTGCAGAGGCATAGAGCATTACCTCGGCTATTGTATACCACTCAAATCCCTTCCCTATCAAATCATCAATATATTTGAAGAGGAAAAACATCAATAAGATAAACATCACAATAAAAAATGTGACAACAAAAGGCCTGATAAATGCCTTAATTAGCAGTAGATGTATCTTTTTCAATATGCAAAGATAGGCAATACCGACGAAAAATTATCCACCAATTACACTCAGCAGATAAGTTATTTGGTTATCCCAAATTTGCGTTTTTTCTGTACGTGTTTCATCGGTAGCAAAATCTGTAATTGATAGCGCTACATCATTTGTTAATTCATCCTGAACTATTTCCATCTCAAAATAACAATGAGGTTCATCATCAAGCCATTTAAACTTAACTAGTTTATTTTCTTTAATGCTTAGCATTTTTGCTTTCTGAACTTCGTCATCCCAGGTAAAAGTATATACCTGATCTCTAAAAATAACATCGTCTGCAAACCATTGCGACAGTCCATTTGGCTCGCTAATAAAACTAAATAGTATACGTGGAGATGATCTTAACTCATATTCTAGCGTAAATTTTTTCTTTTCTGACATCTTTAAACACCTATATCTTAAAATATTGGACTATTTTTTTAATTATTATTTCTAAAGAAAAGTAATTTATTCTATATTTGCAACTCTTTAAAAAATAGTATTCCACAATCGGGTATTATTTTGAATTTGGCGAGGTAGCTCAGTTGGTTAGAGCGCAGGATTCATAACCCTGAGGTCACGAGTTCAACTCTCGTTCTCGCTACGGCAAAAGCTCACTGAAAAGTGGGCTTTTTTTATGCCTATTACGCTGTTGTTCAACGAATTCTATTGAATTAGCTATATGTTTGCTTATTTCAAATATAATAATTTATTTATGTAATTGTTAATTCGCTGCTTAATATATGGGTTGTAATTGGCGCATGTATTGGCGCACATTTTTACATCATTCCATCATCAGCAAAGCTGTAATAACAATGCTCTGTGATTATCAAATGATCATAAACTGGCAACTCTAGTAATTGCCCTGCTTGTTTAAGTTGCTTAGTTATTCTAATATCTGCATCACTTGTCTTTAAATTTCCACTTGGGTGATTGTGACATAATACTATTGAACTCGCATTTCCTTTTAAAGCAATTGTAAATACCACTTTTGGATCTACGAAAGTTCCACTTACACCCCCCATTGAAATGTCAGCTATTCCTAACACGTTATTACGTCGATTGAGAACCATTATCTTAAACTCTTCTTGAAATTGTATCTTATCCAAGTTCCATTGATTAAGAAAGAGGTGGTAAGCCTGCTCAGATGTGCTAATCTTCGGGCGTTCGGATGCTTTGAATTTTGGTCTGTAAGTAACTTCTACTTCGGACACTCTACTTAGTTCATTTATTACCATATGTTTTTAATTAATATGGTACATATATCAAGCGTTAATCAATCAAGACCAAGAAGCAAACGAATAAATAGGTTGTGCGAAGGCTACGTGTGCGTTTATGCGGGAAGTTCTTGGACGCTTCAGCAGATTAACGCTTAACTTTGTTCAATCATTAATGTATATAGTTTTCCATCCTACCCAATATCCATTTTTATGAGTAATTACTATTATTAAGGGGTAGGTTTAAATTATGGATATTACCAATTTCAAACGCGACTGTTTAAAAGGTGCTTTAGTTAGTGACCACTTTAAATAATTACCTTTTAAATCAGTAACGATGGAATGTAGATCTTTACAGAAACTCAACCAACCGGTTAGTTTATCTGCACACTGTGTTTTATCTCACCCTGCTGAAATATTACCTCAATTGTTTTATCAAACATTAGATAATCAATATAAGAAACACTAAACTGTTTTAAGAAGTCGTTCAGGATTACCTCGGGTACGATTTTTAATATAATTTCATCATTAACAAATGAACTTTCTTCTATTTGCGCACTATAAAGAGTTATTATAGTTGAGTAAAAGTCAGCTATCGCTTCATTTTCTCTTATTTCCATTTCATCATCTTCGTTCATATACATTTTCTTTACAAATCATCATCAGTATTTAAAGGTTTCAATAGGTCAATACCTTTGTTAGGCTTTTTCTTTGTTGAAACAGCATTAATATCCCGTTTTAGCTTTGTTGCAACCATCAAGGAGTCTGGAAATGGCACACACATAGCAATTAATTCTTCAATGCTTTTGTCTTTATCCAACCACTGCAACTCTTTATTGCGTGGAAGTATCACTGGCATACGTTTTTTTGTGTGAACCCTGCCAACGGTTTCATTGGCAATGGTGGTCATTATCCCGTATGTTCTATAAGGTTCATTAGTTTCGGGATCCATCCACTGGCTCCATAAACCTGCAAAGCAGAAGGTTTTCTCTTTTCTTCCAACCACTTTGAAATGATATGGGTCTTTGCCATCAGCTTCTTCTTTCCACTCAATAAAGCCATCGCTAATAATCAGGCAGGTTTTACGATGTATCATCAAAGGACGGTATGTTTTTTTATCCATTACCTCTTCAGAACGAATATTCCAAGTATCATACGTAAGCTTGTTACTAACCGCATTATGTGGAACAATACCAAAATGCATATGCTGTATGCGTGTAGGCTCATCAGAGGTAATAATCAATCCCTTATCTGTTATAGCAATATTTGGGTCAGGCTTGTACCCTTCTAAACCTTCTAATGGAAAGGCCTTTAATATCTCTTTATCTTCGGCGGTTAAGGTATATCTTGCGCACATAATAATCTAATTTTCTTTCAGTTCACTATCTAAATTTAAGAAAAAATCAATGCTTCGCTCTCCTTTCGTGTTTATTATATAACAGGTTTGGGGCGTAATAAGTTCGCTATAGTTCTCCCAATACGCAATTGCTATCGGTATAAATTCATTCAAGCCGATAAGCTCATCTATTTTAAAAACAAGGTATCCTTCATCGTCCCAATATGTACCAACTTCATGGGTTATGTAATTACTTTTAACCGCTTCCAAGTCCATTCTATTTTGTTTTAATTATATCCTTCCAATTCGTTGTATATTCTGGACTTAAAAACTCCCTTCTTAAAGTCCATCGCTGTTTGGTTCCTTCGGTTGCCATTCTCAAAGTACCTGCACCATAATGGAAGTTTAATTTATCCATTACTTTACTAAGTTTATCATGTTCAATGCCTTTGTAAGGGCTAAACATATTTAACTGCACTTCTGTTTCGGGTATTAAACCTGTAGCCATAACTTCCACTTTCTGGAAAAGGTAACCTCTAACATATATCTTCCGCAAACCTTCAAGTGCAGTTCTAACCAAGTCATGAGTATTGTTTACCGGGTTTGGAAGAGCAATCGTAATGGATGGAAATGTTTGTCTATGGTTTGGATTAAACCTGTTGGTTTGAAGTTTTACTGTTATCGCTGTAGCACAACACTTTTCCCTCCTTAATTTAACAGCAAGTCTGGATATATAACTTGTAGTTGCTTCACGCAACTCTGTGTAATCATCGGTAAGCTTTCCGAATGCCCTACTGGTGCACATAGCTTTTTTTCTATCTAACACTAGGTTTAATGGGATACAACTTTGTCCCCATAATTCCCGCCACATTCTTACTCCGACAATCGTCATGTTTGTCTGTACCCAATCGACAGGAAGATCACGGAGTTGTCCTGCTGTTTCTATACCCATTGTTATCAACTTGTGCGCATACTGCCTGCCAATGCCCCATAAATCCTCAACTGGATAATTTTTTAAAGTCTCAGTGATTTTTGCTTGCGTATCTAAGATCATCACTCCATTAGCTTTTTTAGATAGCTTATTGGCAACCTTTGCAAGTACCTTAGTAGGTGCGACTCCAATGCTAATTGGTATACCTGTATTCCTAATCACTGTAGTTCTAATAAGTTCGGCATAGGATTGTAGGTTATCAAAACCGTACAGACCAAAGAAGCATTCATCAATACTGTACACCTCCACATCTGGGGAAAATCGGGCAAGGTTGGTCATTACTCGGGAACTAATATCCCCATACAATGTGTAATGGCTAGAAAAGACAGCAATATTATACTTTTTAATCTCTTCTTGGATTTGATAGAACACAGCACCCATTTTTATTCCAACAGCTTTTGCCTCATCACTTCTTGCAATTACACATCCATCGTTATTGCTTAAAATTACTACTGGCCTACTTTTATATTGGGGCTGAAATAACCTCTCACAGCTAGCATAAAAGTTATTACAATCCGCTATTGCCAACATGTGCTATAATGTATGTGGTAAACAAGTCCAAGTTACAACTCCAAATATTGTGATGTCCCTGCCAGTAATATTTATACTGCAATCCATCGTATCATTGATGCATAGATACTGGCTTTCACCTTTAACCATTAATCTTCGTGTAAGGAATTCCGTTTCGACCCAACAAACAATCAGCATATTAGAAACTGGAACTATAGATTTGTCTACAATTATGATACTACCTTTCATTATGCCATAATAACGCATTTCATCATTATCAGCTTCGAAGTAATGAGTATTTGTAGGATCACTTACAATTCTCTGTGCAATATGCAAACGCTTCTGCACATAATCTTCAGCAGGACTGACAAAACCTGAAACTTTCCCAGGGGTTTCTAACGTATCAATAAATTCATTTCTGGGTATAACAACTTCTCTGATCATAACAACTTATTAAGAAAAGTAAAATTACTAACTTAATTAGTATTTACTAACAAAGTTAGTAAATAGTTGTTTTAGCCATCTATTATATATTAAAGAGCTATATATTGTTGGTAACTACTTTTAGGAATGCTATGTATGTTAGTGAGATGGTGTCAAATTTAAACGTGAAGTTCTTAATAGTTATTTACGAATAGTATGAGTTATGAATATTAGTTTCAAACGCGACTTTTTATAAGGTGCTTTACCTTGTTTATTATGCTGTTACACCTCTTAAACAGATTAAGTTTTTTATTCAAACTAACATACATTAAGATGCAATACAGGTAATCTGCAACAATCAGTTTAATTATTTGCCTTCTTAATACGAGTACAGTTAATAGACTTTTATCTATATCGTTTGACTAACTGGTATATATACCCCACTTAGTAACAAAGTACAACAGGGATGTACTTAATCATGACCGTTGCTGTGGCTTATATTGTGGAATTGTTAATCCAGCTTGCTTGTTTATTAGGCGGAATTCTTGAATGCTTCAATTAGGGTCGCTCACCTTTTAAACAAACAATGGATTAGTTAATATTACTGATCAAATCCTGGCAGATTTAGCACAGCTGTAAATCCCCTATCTGTATTGAAGCATTAGTTACTCTGTAACTAACCAAGTACTGATAGCATCTATTAACCATTTCTCCCCATAAGGAATCGACAAACTCATCAGATTAATTGGTAAGGCTGTTAACACTATGTCTTTTCCGCCTAGAGCAGACGGAATATGCCAAACAGTAGGTTCTCGACTGTTGGATGAAGGATAAGTCAAAGAAACCTTTTGACAACCTAGAATATGTCCTGCCGTAAAAACTTGATAAATATCTGATGCTTTTGGTCGAGATCCTAGTAACTTGTATTTAGCATCAATAACGGCGATGGGATCACCCTTTTCATTCCGAAATACCACATCTGGAGTCGTCTTTAGCTTACTACCCTCTCCATTTAATATCTGTCCAAATGTGAGTTCATTCTTTGTGACTTTCATTCCCCGTAGATTTGCTGCTCGTTGACATAGCCAGAAGATGTAGTTTTCATATATAGTATTCGAATTCCATAAAAAACCTGACAGAGCGTGGTCGCCACTCGCATAATTTACTCCTGCACCTTCAAGTAGTAATAAACCAACCATTCTCGCAGCCTCTAAGCCACGATGCTGGGCACTAAGTTGGATTCTTCGCGCTTCTATAATGTGAGGGGGATACCTTCCTACATGAGAAAGGCTTGCAGCAACCTCACGTAATGCCTTAGCCCTACTTGGCAGCTTAACTGTCGTTGCAAGGCAATTTGCAGACCAAAGAAGTAATCTTGTTAAAGTTGTATCGTCAGTAAAGTAGTCAGTGATGTAAGGTACAATCCAAGGTTTTGAAACCCATTCACTTAGACGAGATACATCGAACGCACCCCTTAGGCTGGAACCTTGGGTTGGTTCAGATAAATAACTGCGAGGTAGACCACGTGCTGCACCTTGGGTATACGACGCTAAGAACATTTCTGCAAGTAAATCAGGGATGGCCAAAGCTGCACCATGGTTTGCCGATGTTAAATTGGTGTCAATATGCCCACCTTCGACAACAGTAAGAATTCTCCAAAGTACGCTTTGCCAACTACCATTAGTAGCATCTAAAAACTTGGGAGCAATCTCGATATCCGTATTTCCAACTCGAACAACACCAGTTACAGCCTCAGCACGTAATCTAATTTGTCCGTTCCCTATATCTTCTACCTTGAAAGGCTCTCCAGAAAGACCTAGGCTCTTTCTCCAGCGATTACTCGCTTCAATCAGAGTACTAATATTTATATCCTTAGCTAAAATAACAACAGGTTCTCCATACTCTTGAAGTCTAATTCGTTTCTTTATCATTTACGAATGAGCCACCTAAATGACCTCTTTATGTCGTCAATTTCAAGTTCGCCTAATATAACTGGAGTGACTGTTCTCGCCGATAAGACGCTATTTAAGGCGGTTCTAAGTGTCCATGCATAATTTCCAGTTAATGGAGGAGTATCAGCGCGGAGTAACTCAATTAGTTGCTCTGGCCTTCCAGAGTATCTATCTTCTAGTTGAGGATAAATGACCTCATCCCATGCATTTGCTAAATCTTGCCAAATATAATCTTCGGACTTATCAGTAATTGTTAACTGAGTAAGGAGGCCATGACCAAGTTCAAATTCAGGGCCTAGTTCAGCTGCGATGGCTAGGTTTAAACTATCAAGAAGCAAATATGCAGTTTCGAAGGGACTTAAATTTTCCCAATTATCATCATCAGGCCTTGGAACTGAACTCTCCACCAATTCCCATTGCCGTGCGAGAACAGATAGATTTGGCCTCATTTCAATTCTATCGAACCGACGACCAAGAGCACTGTCAATAGGCACAGCCGCTCGGTCTACACTATTCATTGTCGCCACGATATATATATCTTTGGGAAACTTAAATCCTATTGGTATCTGAGCTTCTTTTCCTTCTGATCGGTAAATTGATTCACTTTGGCCGTTTATGTACTTGAGCTGTCTAAGAGGCAATGGAAGGGGAACACGGCCGTCTTCACGGTAATCAAAATCGAGAAAGGTCATGAACTCACCAAAGATGCGGGCCGCATTACCTCTGTTTATTTCATCAATAAAGATAACAACAGAATTGAATTCTGAGGTAGTGTCTGACAATTCTAATGCAGCATCAAGGAAAACACCGGCTAAAGGTTTTAGCTTTGTACCAGACTCCGTCATTTCAGGTATTAAACCAAGTACAAAATCTTCATACGTGTAAGATTGATGGAATGTAGTCCATACAACTTTCACAGGTTGAGGAATAGGGAGATTTAAATCCGGCCTGCTAAACGGATTAAGCGCATCATCAGGATCAAGAATGATACCTCTCTCACTCTCAGGTGGTTGATCCAAAACTTGAAACAACTCACTGATAAGCCTTGTTTTGCCTGTTGCAGGCGGACCATACAAAAGTACGTTTCGCCCGTTTTCCCATGAACTGAGAATATTGATAAGTTTATCTGTCATGTTAAATCTTTACGGATTAATAATTCCACCAACTTTATTGCTATACAGTTCAAACATAGGATCGTTATCCTTCATGTTCGACGGTCGATGCCCAGTTGTAAAACCTGCGTAGTATTTTCCATCGAATGTGTTTGCGATATATATACGTAACCCACCGTCCGGAAAATATGCAAAAGCTTCTTCTTTATTAGCTACATCATCAGGAGCCCTAGGGAAATTACGCATCGAGGTCCATGCTGGATGGCGTTGTGTGTTTGGTTGTTGCCGATTCTGATTTGCTATCCGCATTCGACCACCTGCTTTACTACGAAACTCTATCGTACCAGATATTTGATGATCTCCAACTACGGAAGCTTGTATTTGAAAGGAGGGCAGAGAATTAAATGCTGTTTCAGTAAGATGCAAAAAATCTAGAGTGGCATGAACCATAGAATTGGGAATTTCGATATATAAGGACCCACCACCACCACTAATTCTATGATGACGTTCAATGTTATAAAACTCTCCTGGTTGAACGCTACGCCACCAGATGCGCTTGATTTTAAGTTTCCTAGCCATGATTATTTACTCTCTATGTGATAAAGGCGCTCCAATAAATTACCTTCTTTCGCGTTTTTGTTGCTTTTGTATCGTTTGTGCGGTTGCTCATGTAATGTCACTTTTCCAAAATCATTTAAAATAGCAAGAAGTTCATCTTCATGAACTTGGCCATCTTGGCTGTAAGATATGAATATATGAGGAACATTAAGTTGTTTTAGAGTATTGCGAAAAGCATTACCAGCAGAGCGGCGATAACAAAAATCTGATGCTTGGTCTTTCCATGGGCGGAGACCACCATCGCCTACAGCAATTGGTTCGTCCTCTTGAGCTAAAGTCTCCAGAATGTGATAGTTCCCAGCATATTGTCGTTTAGTGTAAGGAGGATCGAGATATACAGCATCAACACTAAGGGTTGATGCAAGTGTTTCAATAGGACCCTCTAACACAGAATGGCTGCCTGGCGTTTGCTCAAACTGGAACGCGTCAAAGGTAATGGCATGTTGGGCATTTTTTGAGAGTTCTTTTAAAAAGTAACCAAAAGTACCACTTATGTTTGCAACTTTGTTGGTTGCCAGAATTAAGGAGTGTAGCAATAAACTGTGTTCAAGCTTACTGATGGAACCAGATCTTGCCAGATCCCGTATACTTACTCTAACTCCATCGATACGGGCAGCATTAGAGGCGGAGAAATATAATCGGGGCTTACGTCCATTGGCAGGACAGCCAGCATCACCAAATTCTTTAAAGAAGTATCCTTCTGTAGGTGGAATTGATCTTACCCAATCCAATGCTTTATCATATCCACCAAAAGCTTTGAAAGCTGGAGCCTGTTTAGCTAATAAACGAGAGCGGGCATGGATAACTGGAAAAGCGAGAGCATCAGCGGCAGTTACCGAGTAACCAGCTTGCGCCAAAGCTAATGATACAGAAGCAGTTCCACACATTGGATCTGCAATTGAAGAGCCATTAGGAATAACCGTACCTATCTTTCCAACTATCCATTCTGATAGCTTTGTCTTATTACCAAGATAACGGAATGACATAAATCTATTTCTTTTAATAAGTTTGAATTACTGTTTCTTTTTTATAATTATACGCTCATACATCCGGCGATAGCTACCATCATCATTGGGTAAATAAAAGCGTGGACCTCCTTGTGAGTAAGTGCCTTTTTCAGTTATTTCAGACATTGGTCTACTCAAAGTTCTACTAGAGCCGAGTATCTCGAATTGGTTGGGGTTGTATTTGTCTATGAACGTAATAGGTACACCCATCGGTCCGTCAAAATCGTGTGGTATATCTTTTGTTTTACTAACCTCTATCGCATCAAAATTTGCATATTTTGGGTTTGTTATGGGAGAATAGCTTTTTTCAAGAGCAAGATCAATATATCTACTCGGGAAATCGAGGTTGGTAAACCAACGCACGCCTTTAACACGAACATATTTATTGCCATGCTCATCCTTCCTTGTTCCCGAAGCTTCAAGTGGGTAGTCTGATGGGACACGAAACTCCCTGTCTCCACTTCGGATACTAGGTCCATACCACAGTTTGTTAGCTTGGATTAAGGGAAAAATACTTTTATAAGTGACAGCATTCATATTGCCTATGATAATGAATTTCTTTTTAAATTCAAATAACTGGGCACAATACTCCTTAAATAGAGAGAATGGTGGATTTGTCACTATCACATCTGCTTGTTTTAGCAATTCAATGCTTTCCACACTGCGGAAGTCACCATCTCCCATGAATTGCTTAGTGTTTACAACTTCGTCTTTCAAACCGATACCATCATTTTTCCTACCGTTGTACTCTAGGTATACCGCTTGCTCCGATATATCGTTCTCAAACGAATCTGAATTTAGGCTTCGATAGCATGCTGTTATCAACTTTTTTAGACCAAGGGTCTCAAAGTTGTTGTAGAAATATATAAAGAAATTACTCTCCCTCGGATCATCGCAGTTGCAATAAACAACCTTTCCCTTAAAGTGCTTGGTGTAATGGATCATCTCCAGCTCAATATCCTCAAGCGATGTATAGAATTCGTCTTTCTTGCCTTGTTTAGCTTGTTGGAAATCTTGATTTCGAGTAGATGTAACTTTATTTTTCATCATATTCGAAACTTGAAAACTCTTTTCTTCGAGTATAGGTTCTTCTTGATAATACTTGTCATAGTTCACTTTCATTGGTAGTTATACATTAATTACACCGATTGGGTTTATATTTTTACTGGATTAGCACTATGTCACTCTTACCAATAGGCTAAAGTAACTAAAATGTCAGCTACTTTCTAATACCACTATGTGTAAAAGTTGTTGCAATCAGCTAATCCAAACATAATTTATTGTGAGGCAAGTAATTCCAAAATACCGCTCCAAATATTGTGATTTGTCTACCAGTTATGTTTAAGCATGCTTCGAAGTTATCGTTGATACGAAAAAATTGGCTTCTTCCTCCAGTACGTAACTTTCTTGTCAGCCATTCATGATCTACACAGCAAACTGCAAGCATACCTCATTTAACTGGAATAGTTTTATCTACTATTATGATGCTGCCTTTCAGTATGCCGAAATACCTCATTTGGTCATCGTCGGCTTGAAAGTAAAAGGTGTTAGTTGGATCTTTAACTATTAGCTGGGATATGTGTAAACGCTTTTGGACGTAATCTTCAGCAGGACTTACAAAACCTGAAACTTTGCCCGGGGTTTCTAACGTATCAATAAATTCATTTCTGGGTATAACAACTTCTCTGATCATAACAACTTATTAAGAAAAGTAAAATTACTAACTTAATTAGTATTTACTAACAAAGTTAGTAAATAGTTGTTTTAGCCTTCTATTATATATTAAAGAGCTAAATAGTGTTGATAACTACTTTTAGGAATGCTATGTATTCGTGAAATGGTGTCAAATCTAAATGTGAAGTTCTGAAGAGTTATTAGCGAGTAAGTATAATTTATGAATATTAGTTTCAACGTAACTTCTTATAAGGTGCTTTACCTTGTTTATCAGGGCTTTTCACCTTGTAAACAGATACGTTCTAATATTCAAATTAGCATACATTAAAATGAAACTCTTAGGGTTTGGAACAATTATAAAAATTATTTAACTTTTAAATATGATTATAGCTAATAAATTTTAGGTGGCATCGTTTGACTAATTGGTATATATACCCCCTTGGTTGAAAGGGACAATTCTGTTACCGGTTACAGGAGTGTTGGGTTAGTCTTTAAAGTTATGTCCCAATCTGATTGTTTATTAGGTGTATAGTCATTTAATGCTTTAACTAATAAACTATGAGTTTTCGACTTAGAGTTATAGCTACGAGTTTGCAATATTACCTTTTACAATCATAATGTATAGGTTTCAATCTACTTAATATTGTTGCTTATTAAGTACGGCTTCATATCTTAAACTCTCAAACACCCCCTTCATGGCTTTTGCGTTCTCCTTAGCGACCTGAATCATGTTTTCAGTATGAATTTCATTAACCATTGCTTTAATCACAAACTCTGCATCTGCTTTGCTTTTACCTTGAATATTGTCTGTTTGTTGCGTAACCTTGTCAATAAGACTTGTTATTGTCCTTTTAGCTATTATTTCATTTATTTCTTTGAATTTCTGCTGGTTTATACTTCTAGTATCATCAGTAGGTTTCAATATATAAATACAGTCGTCGAAATCAAAATTCTTTGAATAATCCCTGGCTGGATTTATCGTTGTATTTATATGAAGTTTAATAGAAAAGATTGAAGAGCCTTGGCTACTATCAAAATTTAAACCTCCAGAATCTTTTTCCAACTGGTATCCGTTATTATTATAGTATAAATTCAAAATATATAAGGCACCCATTGCACGGATAAGGTGCTTCAAATTTGCTTTAGAAAGAGATGTAACTCGATTATGCTTAACCGCTTGATATGCTTTTTGCCAATCTGAAGAACTCGCCCCTCTTTTATTAGCTTTTTTAAGTGGGGTTAAGCTTATATTCTCAAGTTTAGTAAAGTAAAAATTGATTGAAGAAATTTGAATTTGTTTTTTGCTCAATTGCCATAAGGTTTCCAACAAATTTAGACAGTCTGTATCAAAGAAAAGATTATTATCATCGTCTTTAACACCGCCATTTTCGAAGTATAATGCTTTAGATATAGACTCAATTTCTACACATGTTCTTAATAATAATTCAGCAATCTTGATTGAATAGATTTCAAGTTGCCTATCATCTATATGGATTAAGTTTGAAAGTTCGATTAGCTCTCGTTCCAAGCTCTTATAAATCGGCCAGTAGAAATTATTAATCATTGGTTTAATTTTTGAAAAATTTGAGTTATCAGTGAATATAAAAATATTCATAGCTTATACAGAATCGCTTAATAAATATTTCAAAAAACAACTTCTAACCGAGCTAAATCATTCATCATGAATAGCTTCATTGAAATTGTATTCCCAAACTCTTAAAGCGTAATTCTTTGTATACCATTGTTAAAACGTTGGAGCAAACATGAGTTTGCGGCTATTTCTTCGAAATGGAAACAAGAATGCAATCTTCTTTCTAGTTTAATAGGTGAACATTTTACTGTATTCTCTTTACTTAAGCACCTTTAAATTGTTAAAATGGCAGGTCCTCCTCTTCAAGATAAATTGGATAGGTTTCAAAGTATTTTTTTGTTATTGGAGAAAAGCCATAATTGGCTATTAATTGGTTAAACTCTTTCAGAATTGAATCATTCTTTAACATTTGATTATCTTTAATCCTAGTTGCCAGCACCTCAATATGCGATTTTGATAAATCCTTAATAAGTCTTATTGCTTTGAGTTTAATTTGCGCATCCTCAAGTGAATTCGAAAGTAGAAAGAGTTCAGAAAGTTTAGCAATTAGGATATTTTTTGTTTTTATATTGCTTGAAAGTATATTGAAGATGGCTGTTGCGACTTCATGGATCGACTTCCCTTCAGCTTGAAATCCTTGAAATTTACCAATAAAACCATAGGGATCTAACCCTTTTCTAATAGGAATAACTAATATACCTCGCCCTATGGCTACACCAATTTCCTGATCAGTCCACTTACTTAAGTTGAACTCTGGCATTAAGATAGCGCACATAGCGTCCATTGTAAAAAGTCCTCTTTCTATTTCATCTTGCCATTGCAAGGCTGGTTCAATGTCTTCATGAGCAACAAACCCGCTTATACCATACATCTCAAGTTTTTTCTTGAGCGAGGAGACAGTAGTTTTAAAGGTTGCTAAGTGACTAATAAATAATTTAAAGTGTCCTGGCTTCCAGAATGAAGGCTCGATTGGAACAATTTTATCATCGAAATGAAAATTATGTTCTATCTTTAGTTCATTTGCTATTAAAATAAGTGTGTCCTCACTAATTGGTGCCAGCAAATCTTTTGAGTAAACATATTTACTATTATAGGAATCAGTCCCTTTACTTAGATCAATCTTTAAAGCAGTGAGATAAGTTTTAATATCAGCAAATGTCATGCGTTCCTGCAAAGTCCTCGCTACTTTATCTATGAGTTGTATTTTTTCAATTGCTTTCATCTCAATATTATGATTGTAATGCCAAGATATTATTTGTCGGAAACTTGTTTTTCTATTAATCTTATTGAGGCATGGATAGTAGCAAGGTAATAGTAAAACATCCAGCTATACCAAATAGCTTTATCATACTTAACTTTTTGATTTGCATTATGATGACGAATACCGAAGTTATTAGCTAGATTAAAAATGTCTTTCTCGTCATTATTCATTAAAGCTTCTTTTATGCTCGGTCTAAGATATTCAAGAACATCAGCTAGCTCTCTTAATGCATTTTTTCTATCATCCAAACTTGCCTTGTGTCTTCTAAACTTCAAAACAGCATTATCGACTTTAAGAGTTACATTTTCCTCTTCTTCCGAAGGAATAACCGCATTTAGTAGTGGTTCAAGGTTTGAGTCTGGTAAGCTTAGGATTTCTCCGACCTCTGATAGTTCGAAGCCATTTAGATAGTCAGCAAGCAATATGTTTGTTCTATTTCTAAATTCACTCTGACCTTTTTTATCATCAAAAGTAGTGTAGTGCATCCCACAGTCATTCCAACTATGATAATCTCCTTCTAGGGGTTTAGAACAGTGATCGTGCAAAAACTCTATTATGCTGAATAATTCATCTTCTGAATAGTATTGTATTTTTTCATTGAGTGGCCAGAGATTGTCCTTTCTCAAGTTGAAGAAAACCTTTACAGATATATCTCTACCAAGCACGCCAAATACTTCACCTTGATCAACACAGTAGTAGCCGAAGTATTTTTGGAAATAACCTTCATTGCTCATCTCGATATAGAGTGATAGAAACAACCGTTTCAAAAGTTCAAAATCAATTAATGGAACATTATCAATTTTGCCTGTTCGCTGAGAATAGTATTGTTTACGGATCATTAATGGTGATGGAAAATATTTTCCCATTATTCAAATATAGCTAAAATCTACCATTAGAGCGTTTAGTACTTTCAAGACCTAGAAATATGAAGAATGAACTTCGGCGATAATTCGGCTATTCTTCTATTGCAATAACAAATAGCTTTATAGGTATAATTTACTAAGCAACCAAGACAAGTAACCCTAGTGAAAAACCATGAAATGGTGTTCGTAAATTTGTAGAGTTAGGTTAAAGTATGTCAAGTGATTAATTATGGACAGAAAAAAGAAGCATAAAAAGATGAAGAAACAAATGAGTAAGAAAATTAATATCACAATTAATGGTGGCGTGCATTTTTATAACAACAATCCACCGCAAATCAAGCCTCCAAAGAAGGAATCATGGTTCGCAGCAATAACTTCAATTCTTATGGCGGCTATAGGCAAAATTATATCGGGCTTATAATGTATATTAAAAACACTATTAAGCATCATTAAAGTATATTTGAAAATGATAATATTAAGTGATAATCTTAGGAAACAGTTAAATGCGTATCAAATCAAATTCATCGAAATGGCATTTGCGCGGCTCAATGAGCTCGAAGGTATAAACGCAAATATTCTAACTCCTGAACTCAGATTACTTTACATTAAAGAATTATATGGTATTTTTTCTGAACTGAATAAGATCAAATTTATTAGAACTTATCCAAATGGCAACCCGAATGAAGAAACCCTGATTATCCTTCAAAACTTAAAATCAACAGTATCTTTTGTTAGAAATGTTCTATTGCACTTCCCATTATTCAAAACATGGAATGATATATGGATATCAAAAGACTTTGCTAAATTTATGAATGATGAACCAACTCATAAAAAATTCACAAATTCTAAAAATTACGGCACGATTTATCATTACTTAACGACGGCACAAAATAAAGAATCATTATCGTTCAAATTAGATATGAAAGATAAGTCTACAACAATTTTTACAATTAATTATCCAAACGTGACTTCAGATGAAGAAAAAATTTATCTCAAAGATATCCTAACTGAAGAAGATGGAGTAATAGCAATTCTAAATGTAATGAACCACATCTTTTAACAATCTGCGATAACTGCACATTTTACAAACTGAGGGCTTATCCTATAACGTTCAAATAAAAGTGTGCGCACCATGTTTCCTCTCTTCAAAACGCTTCACCTTGTAGACAAGCAATGTAAATTGAGTTTAATTCAATATTCATCCAACTTTCCTTTTTTACTAACTAGGGTATATATACCTTCTAGTCAAATGATACAAATCCGAGTTTTACATTAAAAGACAGAGCTTGTCGCTTTTTATAGCATTATCCTACTATTTACAAGGTAGTAAGTGGCTATCTAGTATTTGCAACCTCCACCACTTTAGCTGCCACAATGATCAGATCTCGTAATTTTGACTCTCCAGTGTTATTTGGTGGAAAATCGCTACTAATAAAATTCATATTATCTTTTTCAAAACCTATTTTAAGTTGCTCGAATACATTATAAAAGAATTCATAATTCAATGTTTTTAATCGTTGACCGGTCTTAAATATTTCAGGGAAAGCCTTCATAATTCCTGTATATCCAGTAGTTTTCGATAAAATAAAGTTATTAGGGTCTATCCATTCTTCTGGAAACAGATCACGCACTGCTTTAAATAAATTTAAAATAATCTTTAAAATAATTTCGTCCTTATCTTCAATATAGTATTGATTCAGAATGGCATTTGGCCTTGGGACTGGGGGCAGATTTGATCGTGACCTATTAAAATCATCCGTTGGATTATTTGTAATGAGCTTTATTAAAAAAGATGTGAATGTTCCTTGTGAAAGAGTTTCATTAGTGTCGCCAGTTTTTTTACCAAGCATTTTTAATCTTCTATAAAAAGGAGAGTTTTCGTCTGAATTCAAGGCTCTCGCAATCTCATGACATGTTTTAAATGGATTTCTTCCTTCGACTATATTAAAAAGGTCAAAGATAATTGACCCAGAAACTCTGGTCTGCTTTCCATTTATTATAGCGAAAATTAAGGCCATTTGTTCATCAGTCGCATCTAGTAAAAATACTACTGGCAAGACATATTCATCTCTGAAAGCTGACTTTGAAAGTCCAAGAAGCCTATGCTGACCATCAACAATTGACGCTACCTGGGATTCAGGCTCAATAATAAGATAATCACCATCAATTTTATAAGAGTTCTCAGGTAGTCCTAATAGGATTGGAGTTGGAAAAGTTGCATCAGGTGTTTCAGAATACTTCGAAATTTCATTTATTCTAGTTTCAGATTTTTCACGTTGTGGACCTCCCCTAGTATCCAAGTTGACTTGATCAAACTCCCTGCGGTTAATATATGAAACTCCTATTATATCTTTAACTGGCATTACACCCATTACAAACTCACCAATTGGTTGTTCAAATGTTAATATTTTAATTCTCATATGGCGATTTCGTTTCCATCATTTGTAATTCCCGCTGCTCTAGAAGAAATTTCGGAAACCTCATTTTCCTGTTCTGTCTTATATTCATCAACACTTTTTTCCCATCCAGACTCTCTGAAACCATAAACATATATCCCAATAAGTAAGGTTATAAAAAGTATAACAAATTGAATAGGGTGATCCAAAGAGACTCCAGTTAAAAGTTTTAAAGGAATAATAGAAGACAAGAAAAGTAAATAAAGAAAGGTCAAGATAAGCGTTATTCCTCTTAAAGTGACAGCGTTCTTGTTGCTTCCAGCTCCGATATAGTTTATTGATGTTAAAACAGTATTACTCAAAAAAACTACCGAAAATACAACAAATGGGTTATTGTCCATCAATTTAGAAAAGAAATCTTTTTTAATTAAGAACCCAACCAAAGTTGGAACCCAAACAGTTGACAATGATAGCAAGATTGAGGTCAACATCCATAATATGAACTTCCCAGGTTCGTCCTTAATTGTTTTAAAATGAGCGAATATAATCATGCAATACTTTATTTTGATCCATATAAAAATTAAAAAGGTTTTCGGTAAGAGTATCAGACTCTTTATCATAAAAATAAATAATATAGTATACCCTTAAGCTAAATCACAACGAGAATTTATTTCATAATACGTAGCAAACCTCAACAAAGAAAAATCTGCGTCAGTTCATATTCAGGAAAGCTATTATAAAAAGAGCACATTGAGTAATTTAGAGTTGTAATTTACTACTATCAGTTGATAAAAACAAACTATGCTCACCATCAGCGAACAGAGTTGCAGGTCTTTGAAGGGAGAGTGCAAAGCACGGCTTCAAAGTATGCATAGCACGAGCAATTGGCAAGGCATTTGAAACGGGTAGAGGGTTGGAACATCAAATGGCGTGACAATTGGGAAGCCTACAACGACACGCTGGTGAGCAAAATTACAAGTGATGGTCACCTTTTAAACGGTATAATGTACAGGGATAAAAGGTGAGAGTAATCACGCATGAGGTATGAATTTGTGAACTGCAAATTTCATGACAGATACGAGGGCTGGCATGTGCGTGCACAATTTTATTAGTGGTGGGCTAAAATATAAAGCTTGGCAATAAAATGTGCGGCTATCTGGCATAGCTATTTGCTTGAGCTTAAGAGTAGCGAATACCGATCTTCCGGCGACTGTCTATTGATAATATCACAACCCTACCCTAAGAACGAACTACAAGCACCCACCTAAAAGAAAGCACCTTATTCTATTCACTTACTAAACAAATGAACAAGGATGGCATCTGAACTCTTAAGCCACCAAAGAGCGGATGCCATTCTTGGGAGTGTATGATTATTTAAGCCAACTTATAGATTTAGATAACAACATCAAAGCTCCTACCCCCACAAAAACCGATGTTCCCACTACTAAATATAAAAGCATTTTTAAATTGTGTTCTTCATTACGGAGTTGGATCTTATAAAATTTACTGCGAATACTTACGAAAACTTCATAACCAGCGAAATTAATACTATTTAAATCTTGAGAACTAAAATGGTTCGTTAAGGAATTGGGACTATTCTTTACCTCGTATAATTCGTTTTTTAAGAATTCAAAATTTTGTAAATAAACAAATCCACTTTCAGAAAAATAGGATTTAGCTTCATCTTTGTAAAAATTGAGTGTTGCAAGATACGCTTCAGGTATAGAGGGTTTCCTATAAAACATGTTGGATATGCGTTTATAGTTTAAATCTTTAGAGGATTTGGTTGTCAATTCATATCCCTCATCTTCTTTCTTTAATTCCATTATAACAAAACCTCCGCGTTCTAATGTAAATCTACTGATAATCCCATTTGCAATATCACTTTTATACTGATCCAAACGATAATCAGGCAAATTTTTAAATGCCTCAGGCATGCTTTCTCCATAACTGGTTAGTTTAGGTAAGGGTTTCGGTTTAGTTATTAATTTTAAGTCACCAATAGGAGTAGAATAAGTTGCAGATATAATTCGATCATTACCTTTCATTAAAAGATTAATTCTATTAATTAAATCCGTTTTTAAACTTCGTTTTTCCAATTGCAAACTTACATATGATGATGTCATTCCAAGGGAAATTAACGAAGCAAATAATATAGCAATATTGCGAGATTTTATTCTAGATTTTCTTGCTGCTTCATGATTTACTATTAAAGTAGGAATTGGAGGGGGTATCGTAGAAGTAATTTCTTCAACCTCCCCAACAGCAATCCAATTGTCAAATCCCTCGGTCCATATTAGGGTTTCGGAAGGTAGCCCTTTTTGTTTTAGATCGTCTTCCGAAATAGGACCAATCTTTTCAGAGCCATTAAGATAATAATATGAGCGCATTTATGAGGACTAATAAGGTAAAACAATAATAATAAAAAAGAGCCACATTGCTGCGACCCTTATTTTTTAAAGATTGACTGATCTGAAATCAACATCGATCCTAAAGTGTCAATAATTAAGTTACTATAGCTACTTAGATTAATCTGTTCCTTATAACCTCTAGTCAATATTACTATCCTTTTATATATGTTAATTGATGGCTCCAATACCCATATAGAATGGCTTTCTAGCCCAATATCATAAAATTCCTGAGATCTATCCATCACCTTATTTGCTGTTAAATCTTTCAAAATGACAGCATCAAGAGGGTTGTTAGTGGGTTTCTCTTGCCTAACCGAATTATGCAGCCTACTAAAAAGAACTCCTGGCTCTATTGTTTCTAAGCCCTCAAAAATCGTATTTACAGATATTGAAATGTCATCATTTTCATTTAGATTAGTAAAGTTTGGCAGTTCAGTTTCTTCAATATTATATTTATAAACTACACCATTATGATCTACATAATAACCATGATTTATGTATTGGGTTGCACAACTAAAATAGTTGTATTCATAAATATAGGGGATTTTTTCTACAGTAAAATGCTTTGCTAAGGTATTATGGTCATTATAACTTTCACTCATGATAATTAATTTAGGATTATTAACAACTAGAAAGGAGCATTATAGGAAGAGCAATGAAAAGCAAAATACCTGCAAATATTATAGCCCCCATTATAGCTCCACCAACTGCGCTCTCTGTGCTTTTGCTTTTGTCTTTGTTAGCTACAGATACCACTATTGTACCTATGACAGCGAACAACAATATAAAAAATAAGATGTTCATCGCTTCCAGATTGTGATTAATATACAGCCTATTAGTATCAAATTGAAAAGTACAACAAAACCAATAGAGTACGGTACATAATAAGCAAGAAAACCTGCACCAAGTAATATTGCAAGTGTAAATTCTGCAGAGCTGTCAAATATCATACAGTTAACAAAACAAATTAGGGCACAAACAAGGCAGGCAATAATATATTCTGCTTGGATGATACCTCCGATAGTAGCAGTACCATCTAGAAATGAAATATAAATAGATCTTCCTATCCAATAGAATAAATAAAGACTAATTATGCTTAGTAGTGTTGATAATGCTTTCATGGATTTGATAAGGTTAAGGTAATTTCTCCTGTTCTGCTAGTATAAATTTGGGCGTTACTTTCACCTTCCATATCAACCCTGCGATAAACCCTTTTGCTAGCCTGTAAGCCCTCGGCATTATAAAAATCCAACATAAATATACTACCTCCCTCAGAGGTTAATTTAAAAATATCACTTCCATTTAAGGCTTGTAAGGTTAGGGCTTTTATATCTTCATCAATACTAATATAGCATGCATGGGTCTTATCTGAATTGTTGAATGTATTTTGTACCCTAAAATGAACGATCTCTTTATTCTGATCAAAAGAAGATACACTACTGGGTTCAAAAGTATTGCTATCGATGTTGACAGGTAGATTTTGGTAATCTCTGATAGTGTCAGTATCAACAATCACATTGTTAACGGTATCAATATTAAAGTGGGGTTCGGTTACAGTATATTCTTCTTTGGGTGGCAAATGTTCTGGGTTTCTTGAACATGAAGAAAACATCACCAATATTATGATGAGACAGGGAGCGGTTAATATAGTTTTCATTATAAATAACCCGATAGTTCCTACTCGGGATAAATGTGAAAAGCGCAGGGAACTGAACCAATCTGCGCTCAGAGGCTCCTAGGAGGGCCTATTGCAACAGACGATCAGCACCTACGCTTTTGCGCAGGCGTGAACCGATCTGTTCTTGTTGCAATTGAAATGTTCCTAGGATTTCTGAGGCAAGAACTGATAGCTACGCTATTATCTTAAATAATGTTAATTAGTTTTTGTGTCTTATATATTTACCCTTTGTGTTTATTTAAGAGTAAAGATAAACAAGAGCATTGAAATATAAGGGCATATAGCCCCTATATTTTTTAGTTTGTCAATCCTGCTACCGTTTGGATGGTAATAAATTCAGTTGCCTTGTCTATTATCCGCTTGTAGAAGAAATTATGAACGTCGCATGGTTCAGGTGCAAATCTTACCCGATCTTCAATATTGATCGCTGTATCCTCCTTTGCTGATAGCCGAATTAGCAAACGTAAAACTTGGTTGTAAACCCTTGTGCCGAACTTGCCTATAGCTTCCTCATCATGGTTAAAGTAGATTTGATGGAAGCCATTCTTGTTCTTGCCGAATGTCAAGTTGAAGTGGAAGCAAAGAAATTCTTTGATGAGAGTTTCTTTCGTACCTAATGTTTCATGGTCAACAATTACCGTAGTGCGGTACTTCTCTGTTGAGAAGGGTGCAAGAAATTGAGATGACTGTTCTACAGCCATATCAAAGATAATCTGTAAAGCATTCCGCTTTTGTTCTTCCTCTGTTAATTGTGGTGGTGGTGGATCTTTTTGTTTTCGCATTGTTTTTTATAATTAAGTGATTAAATAAAATGTAGCACCTAGTAAAAGGTCAAGTTGAAATGAAGCTGTATAAACTCTACTGTTTAATAGGTGAACTGGTAATTGACTAAACCAAAAAATGCCAAGCTGAAAGCCTGGCATCTTAGTTGTATTAAGGTTTGTAATCTAATAAATGAATAAAACGCTCCGGTTGCACTGACAACACCCTTTTAAAGAAAGCAGGAAAATCATCTTGCTGCACTTTCTCTGTACTGTAGCTTTTAAGCAGTTCCTCTCCAATGATCTTCATAATCTGCTCCTCGAGCGGGCATCTGTAGAATAAGTATTCTACTTTGTAATTATTTAGCACATCACATTGGATATGAAAGAAGAAGGTTGATGTTACAATGCAATAGAGATCAGAAGCATTCAGCGGTTCTTGTTTCTGGTCAAGTATGACCATCACCCTATCGCATTTATTTGGTAGTATTGTAAAAAGCTCTTTAATACGTTTAACTGCAGAATGGTAATTGAACTCTATTGATGGGTTTATGCCTCTTTGCGTATCCGTTCCATATTTATTGGCTCTGGTTGTGTTCTTGTAAACTCTTTTTGTAGATGATAATCGTTCCTCAATTTGTTTGAGTGAAACGAAATCTTTCTTGTTTTCCATTGGATGCTTTATAAAATCCATGTGCCTTGCTGTTTTAAAAGGTGAATTAGTTTGTTTGCTTCTAGGAAGAAAAGCGCTCTATGTTGCTATCAGAAGTTGTATTTTCGCTTTGGCTTTCTTCAAGAGCTAGACAGGGGGTGAAGTCGTAACCAACCTTATTGAGCGCAATACAGAGAAAATATCTTTATAGGCATTATTATTAGTATGAATTACTAAATATTGCACCTTTTAAACAGTCAGGGTTTTATAGCATTTTAAGATAGGCTTGGCGTGGAGTTAATACCTATATATAGGAAGTTTGTAAGAATTGGGTACGGGGGGGCATATATAAGATGTTGCTAATTTTTTGTCGAAAGCAAATTGCTACATTTTAGTAAATTAGTGGTAACTACAAATACCCATTGATTGCTAGCTTCTGTTTTAAGCTGAATGATAAAGCTATCTTGACTGTTTAATAGGTACTTAGGTTATCTGGCCTATTGAAATGAACAGCTCTTAATGAAGTGATTTCTTTAGTAAATTCATAAGAAATGAAACTTTACCTAATGAATTTATCGTAACAACTAAAAAACATATAGTTAATTTATTTCTCTTTATATATAAAGAAAAATGGGTCAATTTTTAGTTTTTTGCTAGCCATCTTGTAAATCTAAATCTTCTAGGATTAATAAAGCAGACTGCCTCTTCCCATCAACCTTCATATCTACTGCCTTAATCTCAAATCCAAAATCAATTAGATCTTCAGCCGTTGCTTTCTTACGTTGCCCATTTGATTTCTTGACTTCAAACTTAGCATACAGTTCATTGAGTATTTCTTTAATTCTCCCCCTAGTGTAACGCTCACCTTTAGTGAAAATTGGAGGAGCGAGATATGGCTTAATCAAATCCCTAGCATTAGAATTATTAAGTTCAATGAGGGAACCAAGAATCTCCTTATCATTATACCCCAAATTCTCTAAACCATCTATTCCAAACGTTAAATATGCACTGTGGAGATTTTTATACCTATTATATAGCTTTTGAATCGATCTTTCTGCAATCCCATGCCTGTAGGTCTCCGGATACAGCCTATGTTTTTCCCATAATCCAACAATATCCCTATTCACATCACTTCTTTTACGATCTCTAATCTGTATGGGAGGAATATCAAATAACCTCAGTTCAGTTTCGTAGTTTCTCTCTTGCCATTGCGATGCAATTGTATCATAGTTAGAATAGCCCTGCATAGAATGCTCATTACAAATCAGTTGATCAACCTTCATTGGATATACCTCTGCAACTCCATTTTTAAGAATTGAAAGGGGTTTAATAAGTATCTTAGTTAAATCCTTCTGCACAAAACCATTTTCATTAATGTAGTCTTTGAACAGATTATAATACTTGACATGAAGGTAGGCCTCAGCATACCAGTTATCCCTAATATATTCAAATGATCGGACATCTTTATTCTCCATTTCTAGAGTATCCGTGATATGGTAGATCATATCAGGTTTTATGATAAGAGGTTTACCGTTCAACTTCTTATCAGAACGTAACCTTCCTACCGCCTGAAAACCTTTATACTGTATCCCTACTAAAGAATGTGCTACTTTGGTATCAGTAACTAGTATCATTGTCGTATTTTCATCATCATATAAGTCCCAACCTTCATTATATTTACAACTATAAAAGTTGAACTTTTTAAACATCTCTTTCTCGGGTCTTTCTCTATAATAAATTGCAGCGTCACCTAAAGATATTGTATTTTTCTCGTCGGCTCTACAATAAACATTCACGTCTTTTAGGTTTGCATTTTCGATTGCTCTAGCTATCTCTTTAACCGAATTAAAAAAGATATGTACCCTACCTTTGAACATTGAAGGATTCGTAAGAAAGTAGTGAAGTACATCCATCGGTTTGGCGTGGTCCACTATTGTGATTTTACCAAAGCTCTCTTTGTAGCGGATTTTATAATGCATTAAATCATTAAAACGCTTATCAGTAAATGGATATGGGGTAGCACTTCCAACGGCCTTTCTTTTAAATCGCCAAAAGTACCTGAATGGTGTTAAAATACCTTTACGAAAGGCATCGCAAGCATAACAATGTGCCTCATCAAGTAAACAGAAAACCTCTTTGTAAAGCCAATCGAGTTTATCTAATTGCACCGCCGCATCAACTATTTTTTTGAAAGCCTCAGGAGTACAAACGATCTTCAACCAACCAGTATTTTTACTTATGTAAGATTTTACTTGGTCCACACTTATTTCGTCCCATACGCTGATCGGTTTTTTATACTTATAACTTTTGCACTTATCCTCTATTATCTGAAGGGATGGTATTACGATAATACTATGTCTATCAGCATGGAACTCCGAATATGTCATACCAAGACCCGTTTTACTTTTATCTATAAAGGAGTTTGTAGGTATTAGTTTGTCATCGAACGCAACTTCAAAGTAGTCATCAAGTTTTAGGTCAATATTTTCAATGTGCTTTTTCATCTTATGTAGCGGAGGGTTTTTTGTTCCGACACTACAAAGATTGGGTAACTAAGAATTCGTCGAGGCAATGGTTTCTGTAAATTCTAAAAAAGAATTATATCCTTAATTTACAGATGTTTACAAATGAGAGAAAGCAATGCTTTACTTTCTCCCACAAACCAATTAGTAAATTACATCATCTCCAATATCATCGTCGAGCGTGACATCATATGGGGAGTTAAATAAACAATCACTTACGTTTTGATCACCTGTTATCAATAGATTATTTAACCTATCTATGGATATTTTAGCCAGCCGTATCATATACCATTCCAAATCGAAAATCTTATTTGTAAGATTATATTTAGCTTTTGATACTACAATCTCTCTATCAACCCATAGTTCCCTTTTATCTGGTTCACCATCTTTAAAGGATTCTAGCTGTAAATCCACTACAAAATGAATCTGGTACTCATCAGCTATACTTGGTTTCCATAGCGTTTTTGCCATCAATGCGTTTTTACCATAACACATTCCAGAACTAATCTCAATTAGTTTGTAAACTCCTTTTCTTGGGCAGAATTCACCTCTCCCATCTACCTTGTTTCCATCGAACAAAGTTTGCAATTGCTTAATATTATACATTTTATTAAATGTGATTTTGTTTATATCACAATGCGAAAATGAGACAATGAGCTATGAAGAGAGGAAATACTAAGGAGCGGATTAAAAATATATTTATATCCTTATAAATCATTAGTTTATATTATTTCTAAACATTGCATGGATATAATCTTTAGGTTCTGATTCTACTTTATCCCTATCTAAGTATCCAAGCAACTCTAGAACCTCAAAGAATAGGTTAGCTTGTGCATCTGTCAAAAGCACATTAGCAGGAGCAGTTCGCTCTGTACGGTTTATTAGGTAAACTTGTAAATAAAGACACAACTCGACATAGAGTTTTTTAATTTTCTTAGTAGGCTTTTGTGGCTTTAAGTTGGCTGTTGCCTGTAACCTTTCCATACTTATAATAGGATTGCTAGTGAAATCTTCACCTAAGAGATTAAATATTATCTTTTCGCCAAAAAGGTGAAATGGAAACTTTTGGTCTTCTATGTTTTGATATATGAGCTCTGCAATCCATCTTGAGATGGCACTATCCTTTATCGTAAGATTACCAGTCATGGTTTTAGCGCTTAAATGAAAGTCATGACGAGGATTGGATGTTTTATACGCTAGCAGAAACTTAGCCACCTCTCGTGACGTTAGGTCATCTTCATAATTTCTCCAATATGCATCGTATCTGACTCTCATCTGCTCATTTTTTTGTAGCAATAAATACAATATTTCATCCCAATGACCATCTATTGAGTACTTATTAAGGAGTGATTTAAGACCATCTGAAACTCTATAGTAATCATCCTCATTCATATATTCCAATATTACTGGAACTCCATCAGAAGCCTCTATTTCATTGATTTTAGCCTCTGTTAGGTCGGTGAAATAATCCGTAAGTTTACGGAAGTTAGGCTTTAAAGTCGTTTCGAACATGAGTGATATTTGAAGTTGAATGTTTACACACCCAACTCCAAATATATTGATTGCTGCATTATTTACAAAGCCAAAAAGACTTAGCCCTTGGTAGCTCAGTTGGTTAGAGCTGGATAATATTATTAGTAATAATTGTCTCTTTCGTAACTTTTTAATAGGTGATATGCCATTAAATTTCAGGCATTATACTTTTTAAATGATCATTGCTAGTTGCACCCAAACCACGCAGATAATTCATAGTTACAATCATATCTGAATGACCTAACAATTGCTGTATGACATGTAAATCCTTCGTTTTCTTGTACACGTTGACAGCACTACTGTGTCTAAATGAATACAATGTTTGATGACTTCTTATCAATCCTAGCTTTAGCATTTCCGTCTTAGCTCTCGACCACTGGGTTTTAAAGTAATCATCGTTAAATGGTTGTCCGGTTAATGTGAATATATTAGCGTCTGGATCAACAAGTTTACCGAGCCTAAAGTTTAGTTCTTCCCTTATGTAATTTGGAACAAAAACGGTTCTTATTCTACCACTTTTGTTCTCTTGACCAGATAAGTGTATTTCTGTTAAATCGTTATGAAAATGAGCTAACTTTAGAAGTCTTATTTCCCTATGAGGTCTTAAAAAACAACCATAGGTTAGTAAACAACACAAATGTAAGTTAGAGTAATTTTCTTTTAGGTAGTTCAGTACGCCTGTAAGTTCTTCTTTAGAGAATACTTCATGTAGTACTGATTTAGCTTTGGCTCTAGGGGTCTGATTTATTGGATTTCTAAGAATCAGCTGCTTCCTGAGGAGTTCTGAAAAGAAAACAGAAATATTCCCACGCTTATTCATATAATGACGGTTGGAACTTTTGAATTGATCTAGAAAGTTCTCCAAGGTCGACAACGGCAGCTCTGTTGGTGCAAGCAATAATTGTCTAGCTGGAACGTAAGCGATAAATTGGTTATATACTTTCTGTAAATCCCTTTTATATGTTTTGCTATAATCTTTGGATAGCTTACTCTCTAGTATAGTCCCTAAGGCATCTTGTAATGTCTGTACCTCAACTTGATCAATGATTATTGGTGACCATCCAGACCTAAGAGCTTTACTAAATTCGTATCTGAGATCTTCTAAAAGCTTACCTCTATCTTTAATACTCTTGGCATAATTTGGGCTTATACTTAAGTTTAATTTCTTTGCGTTGTACTCTCTATATCTTTCTCCATTGTAATAATATGAAATATAAGATCTCGAGGTTAGATCTGCATTAGTTATAATCTTTGGTTCTGTAAACATGTTTGGCTCATTTAATTGGCGCACACATTTCACTTACTCTATATAATTCTTTTTATCAACAACTTACGCGTGATGAGACCGCTCTTCATAACCCTGAGGTCACGAGTTCAACTCTCGTTCTCGCTACATAAGGAAACAGCATATATTTGTTGTTTCCTTTTTTTATACCCATAAACCTGTGTATCCACATTCCAGTCTGCAAGAATGGTACAGAACAGATCACTTGCCATTTCCGACAACTTGCAACTTTGGAAGCTTGTCCCAATAACTGTCGTTTAGCTTATCTGCTCTGACCCATGCCCAGCATCCCTTTTAGCAGTGGTAATAGGGGGTACCTCCTACACCATCAGCCTGATTTAATCTAAACTTAATATGTGCAAGGTTATTTTCATCTTTTTTTTCGATTTCCCTTCGTATTTTTGCTCAAGATAATCCTACATGGGGTTATACCTTAAGAGTAAATTTAAAAAATGTACCCTTTAAATCTTTAACCCTCCTAGATTATAGATCAAATCATAAAATCATCATTAAAGGGTCGGCTCTCTTGCTTGTACCAACTTTTGGCGACTATTTTTATTGGTTTCCCCTATCAAAATCTATATTCCATTTTCAATAACACAAATCTTGGCAGAAGCCTGTATTCAGTTGTTGAGGTTGCAATATCACTTATTGTAAAAGTTCTAAATGTATTTGTATTGAACAAGTTTTTACCAGAAAGCATCAGTGTAAGTTTGTTTTCCTTTACCGTATATCTAGCATCAAAATCTAAGAAATAAAAAATTTTGTCTTTTTCTAAATTCCCGAAGTAATAGCGTTCTGAACTGAGGTCAATATCCAGTTTCTTGTTAAATGTAAAGGTCATATCTAAAAAACTGACATTATTGGTGAATTTATTTCTTATAGTAGTTTCTATTTTGTTTGTTGACCACATACTACCAAAATGGAAGTTCAATAACCGCCCAAATGCGGTTCTATATTCCATGCCATAGTTATAGTTAATTGAGTTAACTTCCCTAAGTTGAGCGTTGTTCACCATATTTTTGAATTCTGATTGTGTGTAGCCGAATTTTACCTTAATGTTGCTTTCCAGTTTTTTTAAAAAAAAATCTAAAGAAGTACTTGCATTAAATAACTCCCGATCTTTAATCATAATGGCTTCTGACTGTGTGAAATTTTGATTGATTAAGGTGTTGGTTGAAAAGAAATCGTGATTTTTAGTGTACACAAATGTAGTATTGGCAAAAAATCGGTCGCTCCAATTGCCTAATTGATAATTTAAGAACAAGGCATCAGCATCTAACTGACTTAAATCGCCAAGACCGCTAGAAAAATTCCTAAAACCCGTTAATATAAAATTATCATATAGATTTATGATATCTGCATTAGTCCTATTCTGCGCATAAGACGTTCGTATTTTATTATTTTTGTCAATTGTCCAATCCAAACCTAAACTCGGATTGACAAAAAAGGGTTGTTGTGCAGTGGATTGATTGTTTTGATCTATAGTGTTAAATAATTGATGAACGGATAGATTGGCAATAAGGGCAATTTTATCTAGATTGTATTGATACTTTCCCTTAGCATAGATATCGTTAACAGTATAGGTGAGATCATTTTGAAAGCCTTGCGGATTGCTGATCATTGTTCCGTTTTCAAAAAGTGAAAATTTACTGTTAAGTACGTCGCGCCTATAAGAATTACCAAGTTTTAGCTCTAAAAGATTTTTACTTTCTTTTCGGTCCAAGAGATGGGCTTCAAAACCAGCAAAGGTCATTTTTTGGTTTAAATTTTGCCCAACATTGTTTATATTAATGTTTGGAAATAAATCTCCAAACAAGAACAGATTGACCGAATAATTTTGTGGCGCAGTTTCACGAATAAAACGACCTGTGAGTAGCAGTACTTTTTTGTCGTTAAATTTAGCGGTGTAGCTTATTTTTTGGTCTAACAGTTCTACAGGATTATTTAACTGCTCAATGGTGGACTGTCCATTAAAGAACAGATCAGAATTACTCAAAAAGTTAGCGTTTTGATACTTTGTAAAGCTCTCTATCATCTTACTTTCAGAAACATTATAGGTTAGATCAGCTTTTCCAAAACCGATTTTATTACTATTATGAAGTTGATAATCTTCGGTGTTGGTAAAGTTTAAGCCATTTACCGAAACATTATCCGCACGATTTCTGAAAAAATCCAATTGATCCCCATTGAAAAACCCGAGCGTTTTAATTTTCAGCTTTTCGGACGGGTTAAAAATGGCATTTAGCGAACCCATTTCTACATTGTTAAACGTAGTTCTGCTTCGTTTAAAGTTGGGTGGACTAGCAGATAGGCCAATGAGCTGCGATATATTTTGATCATCGCCTATGCTTGAAGGCTCGTTAGATCGCATTGGTCTAATGAGGTGATTGATATCTCCCGTGGCATCATAGCCAATATTATTAAAATTGGTTAAGAAATAGTATTTATTTTTCTTGCCAAAATTCATTAAGTTGGCTTTGCCAAAATACCTGTCTTTATCAGCAAACGCATCGTATCCCAATGTCATATTACCAAACCATATATGTTTGGCATCATCATTTAGTTTTAGGTTCAAGGCAACACGGTCACTTTGTTCAACGCCTTTTAACAGGCGATTGTTTGAATAGTTTTGGAGCAACTCAATCTTATCAATGGGTTTTGCAGGCATATTTTTGGTCAGAATTTTATACCCGCGTTCAAAAAAATCATCGCCTTCTACCATCACCTTTTCAACTTCTTGGTTTCCCACTTTGATGGTACCATCTGCTTCGATGGTTAAACCAGGTATTTTTTTTAATAGATCCTCAACTACTTCTTCATTACCTTGTGCAAAGGCTTTGGCATTGAATACAATGGTGTCCTTTTTTTGAACAATATCTTCTAGTCGTACAATAACATCGTTTAAGGCGATAGATTCTTCTTTTAATATTGTATTAAAATTTTTAATTTGATTTGCATTTAATACTTCAACTATAATTTCCTGTTTTGCAAAACCTAAAAATGAGAAGCTTAACAGAAATTTACCGCTGGTTTTTGGCTGTAATGAATAAAAACCATTTTCATTAGTGCGTGTATAAGCAACAAAGCTACTATCGTTCGCTTTTTTTAGAACAATAGTAACAAATTCAATAGGGGTCTCTTTATGATCTGATACCTTACCCTGTATTTGTGCATTTGATACCTGAGCAAAAAGTAAAAAAACTACTATCCATAAGAATCTATTTTTTACCTTCATTTATTGCTTTGGTTTCCCATTCATATGTTTTTTCAGTTCGATATTTCCTGCCGTCGTTGCTTGGTTTCGGTGTTAATTTACTTCCTTTTGGTAATCTAGAATTTATTTTTTTTGCTAATAACTCATCAAAATTATCTTGCATATAGGCCTCCTCTTTAAGTGTAATTTCGTTTTCCGCAGTTGGTACCTTAATAATTTCTTTAGTGTCAAAGGGTATCTTGATTTCAGTTACATAAAACCGCATCATTTTTTCACTGTCCTCGGCTTCTAAAATCAAGCCGGGTAATCCATGCAATTTCCAGGGTCCAAATGGCACGGGAATGTCGTAGGTAAACCAGGCAGTATAATCACGGCCTCTAAAACTGCCTGCAGCTTTAGTAGCGGTATACTTTCCTATTTTTTTTGTTGTGGTCTCTATTTTCCAGTTTATAGCTAACCAATCTTCCTTAACAATAAATGCTTCACTAATTGAATTTTTTGGTCTTCTTGTAACCATCAGGTTGTTTTTTATATTTCTATAAATTCTGCCTCCCAAAGAATCGCCATAGGGTAATGTGAAATTAAAACCATCGTCTATTTTTTCAACTTTTATAACTGGTTCACTAGTTTGTCCTATATTAGCCAAGAGGCTTTCATAGCTATTGAAGTAAACTGTCATATCTACACTTCTATTCCTTGGTTTTTTATCAGGATAGTAGCTTTTATAAGTTACAACTCCTGTCAATCCGGTTTGGGCATGTAGTTCAACAACAGTAATAAAAAGAATAAAAACTATCAGGATCAATCTAGGAATATTTTTCATAGTTCTAATATTTGAGGTAATATATTAATTATAACAGTGTTTCATCCAGGAAACGAAGAATCAATCATATCAAAGGTGTTGTCCCAACTACAATTATCATTTGAGTACCAAAACGAATCAGAAGTAGCCATAAAAAGTCGAACATTAACCTTCTTATCTATAAATCCATCTGCTTTTGCGACTATCCTGTTTAATAACCAATATCCTCGAAAGCGCGACATTAAGACGAATATACGAACGAATTCATCACTAAATAACTGAAGCGAGCCAATCGGTAAAAGAACTGAGAAGCATCCTGTTCTTTGTTCGCAAATCGCAAACAAATAACAGTTAGATAACTCACTAAAGTATCTTTATATCTAAGATGGCGATTCATTTTAATAATCGCAATATAATTAAGCGAATTATTGCTATTATAATTTTTGTTCACGTTACGTGAACAAAAATTAAGTGAACATGGAGCTATCATGCCAATAGCATTGCTGCTTTCTGCTCTGCGATTTCAAAACGACATTGGTTATTTATTAGAGTTTATTAATAAGCGTATAATCTACCAAAATTCGTTTCTTGAGAGTTGTCTGGGGAGGAATTAATTTGATACTTATAGATTGATATATATATATTTATCTTTGAAAAGTATCAATCCCTCTTGAAACCAATTAAAAATCATATCATCTCCATTTGGTTGTCAATTATTGGCAATGCTAGTCAATTCTCTTTAGAAGCTAGGATTTTACATGCCATAACCATGGTTGCCATATTTACTTCTTGCATAAATGCAGCCATGAACTTCTTTTTAGGATTGATCCTTTATTCAATGGTAATGGGCCTAATAATTATCACATTATTTCTAGGTTATTACCTTTCTAGATACAAGTACAAGCATAGCCTGGCTATAGGTATAATCGCATTAGTTTCTAATTTTGTCTGCAGCATTACCTATTTTGCAACAGAAGGGTCAGAGAGTGTGAATCTATTTACTTTTATATTAATCATATTCTTATTAAGCGTTCTCACATCAAAAAAACAATTCAAAATCTGGATACCACTTAATCTAGTTCTAGTTGCTTCTTTGTTTCTGTTAGAATATCATTATCCAAATCTAGTAAAGCCATTATATACAAGTAGAAACCATAAATTAATTGATATAGCCCAAACTTGGATGGAAGCTGCGATTATGATTGCCCTGATCACTACCTATGTAAGAAATAATTATAATCGTGAAAAGGCTCTAGCAAATAATAGACTATTGGAATTACAAGAGATAAACAACACAAAAAACAAACTATTTTCTATAGTTGCCCATGATCTAAGAGCTCCGCTAGCATCGGTAGAAAACTACCTTTCTTTATTAAACAAAATTGATCTAGAACCCGAAGAAAAGAAAGCCATAGAACAAAATTTATTAGCATCAACGAAACAAACTTCTGAAATGCTTCAGAACATACTACATTGGTCAAAAGATCAGATGCAAGGCATAACAGCTAGTTTAACCGAATTATCTTTAGATGAAACACTGGCACACACGATCAGCTTACAACAAAATTTAGCAAAAGAAAAAAACATTCAACTGAATTATAAAATTACAAACAATATTAAGGTTATTGCGGATTCTGATATGCTTCAATTGATCATTAGAAACTTGCTTAATAATGCCATCAAATTCACTTCCCCTGGTGGCGACATAAATTTAAATGCAACAGCAGATACAAACACCTGTACCATAGCTATCGAAGATAATGGAATTGGTATTAGCGAAGAAGAGCGTCTACAAGTATTCTCCCTAAAAAATAAAGGTACTTACGGTACACAACAAGAGAAAGGAGTTGGCTTAGGGCTTATGCTTGCTAAAACCTATACGGAGTTACAAAACGGCAAAATTTGGTTCGAAAGCAACTCAATAGGTGGAACAACTTTTTTCGTCAATATTCCACTAGCCATTTAAATACTTATCTCAATTTTGATTAATGGGTCTTTTAAAGACATATCATTTTTTTAATGCTTAACTTCTATTAAAAAACTAATTAAAACTACCATCACCTCTTCTTATCATTTGTCTGCCATTACGAGATTGTACGCCAGTCCATTTTTGCAAGCGAACACTTGCTCTTATCATAAAATATCTGCTCAAAGCATTGGTTTTAGTATCCACATATCCACCGTCATCAGAATTTGTCCTTGCTACAAAATTGTTTTGATTAAGAACATCAAATGCTTGGAGCGTAACTGAAGCTCTACGTTTCCACAATTCCTTCTGCAGGTAGCTATTTACTACAAATGGATTTGAAGTTACATTGGCAGATATACCACTTACAAAATTTTTGCTTGCGCTATAACCTATTATCCAGCTTTGCCATGCAATAAATTTCCCATCTATATTAAGAGATAATGTTTTTGTTAAATTTCCATTTGCCCCAATCTGCGTTGTATTAGATTTAATGAAACTATAACCCACATTCGGATTAACCTCAATCCATTCGTTTGGATTAATACGGGGCCCAAATCTATTATTCATATTCCATGAAGAAGTAGTATAAGATACATCTCTTGCCATTGCGGCATTATGGTTATGGTTTACACTACCACTTAATGAAAGATTGTACTTTCTATTGGCCAATTGTTTGCTGATTGAGTAATTACCTCCCACTCTATACACTCCTGAGGCATTTGTAAATCTGGTCTCATACGCAGTTACACCATCTTGTATAATAGGTACCGAATTTCTGATTACTGAATTATCAATAAAAGTTGCATTCATGTTTATTGAATAATTTAACTTAGAATTAGCAAGATAGTTGTTGTAAGAAGTATTGATAGAATGATTAAATGTTGCTTTTAAATTCGGATTACCTACAACAGGACTTTGTGGGTTAGATACATCTCTTACAGGTTGAATCTGATCAAATGTAGGTTCACTAGCATTACCAGAGTAATTGATCTGAACACTGTGCTGACGAGACCATAGATACTGAAATCTTGCAATAGGAATTACATTAAAGCTACTTCTATGGGTGGTGGTTCCTAAACTTACTTTAGTCCCACTTAACAATGCCGGTACACCAGTAACACCAACTGAGAACCTAACTTTAGATGCGTTATTTATTCCATAGCGGTAATTTAATGCAATTCTACTCTGCATAAACGAATAATCATAAATATTGCTCAATGAATCTACAGGCGCAAAATTTCCATTACTTAAAATATCGCTGGTAATTGCCTCATTATCGTAAGAATTATAATTAACCTGACCATTAAATTCAAACTGAGATTTTGTATTGATGGGCTCTACGTAGGTTAAACTGGCTCGATAAGTATTTTGCAAATTATCTCGTTCTACCAAGCGATGTGTAATTAATTGTTTTTTTACAACATCAGTAGCTCCTTCATATTCAATTGTATTTTGGTTACGGTCCGACTCAGATTGTTGATTATTTGAATTAAAATTAAGCTGTAAGGAGAGATTTCTTCTTCTGTTGGTAAACATATGCTGATAAAACAACACACCTTCTACACTAGGTCGCGTATTTAGTCCACTATTAGAACTTAAAGCATCTTGGTACACACCACCCCTTTGAATAGTATTAGACTGTGAATTGGTTAGTGCAGATGTATAATTGATTGTTGGGCTAAATCTGATATAATTATTACTGTCAAGATCAGCTTCTAACTCAAAATTAAAGTTATGTGTCTTGCTGTCATTATTCCCTTCGCTATCGCTGTTAACGAATAAAGGTTGGGTTGTATATGTTTTAGGTATGGTTGAAGGAAGTATCTCTACAGGTACGAAACGTAAAGATTCGCTACTATTTAGTGAATTTACATTATTGAAATTATACCTGTAATTAGCATTTACCTTTACTTTTTTACTTAGCTGATCACGATAAGAAAAGGAAGAATTCCCATTATTAGTAGTACCACCAGATCCACCACCTCCATTTCCGCCACCATTACCTCCTCTACCACCTCCACCACCATTATTGCCACCACCATTACTTGTAGTACCTCCAGCAACACCGTTAACGGTATTATTTAACCTGGCATTTACACCAATTGTTTGGTTGGCATTTATCCTAGTAGCGAATACCGAACCTTCATAACGTTCATTATTACCAGCCCCTCCTGTTAAATTGGCGGTATTACCTACAGATTTATCAGCTCGTGTAACAATGTTTAGTATCTTTTCCGGATCACCATCTTTAACTCCAGTTCTTGCAGCTTGGTCTCCATAGTCATCAACCATTTGGATTTTCTCTACTATTTCTGCCGGTAAATTTTGTATCGCTGTCGCAACATCTCCACCTAAATAGGTCTTACCATTAATCTTTGCCTTAGCAACAGCAGTACCTTGGTGTATAACAGATCCATCAGTTCCCACCTCCATACCTTCCATCTTTTTCAGCAATTCGTCTACAGTAGCTCCTTCTCTAACAATATAATCTTTCGCTCTATACTCTACCGTATCGGTTTTATACGTAATAGATGGGGCTCCGTTAACTACCACTTCATTTAATGTATTTAACTCACCTTTTAACACTATCGGATCCATCACAATTCTAGCTACAGCATCATTTTGTTGATACTTGCCTACTAACGTTTTGTATCCTATACTTTTTATAGTAAGTGTATAAGAAGCCGATTTAACATTCTTAAACACAAAAATTCCATCTTCATTTGTACCAGTGGATATGGTGTCTTTTCCAGAAACCAGCTTAACACTAGCATAAGGAACGCCAGTATCAGTTGTATCTTTTACAATACCACTAATTTCCCGCACTAAAAGCGCTTGAGGCGTTTGTGGCTTGGCTGGGGTTTGTGGAGTTTGCGCATACAGCTGATTTGCAAAACTGGTAAATAGAATAAAAAATATAATGCCTTTAAAAATCTGAGCTAAAGATTTAGGGTAAAGATTGGTCATGTTGAAAGCGTAAGGTATAAAAGAGAAGATTAAATTATTTATTTATTAATGTGTATTTACCCCAGAAATCTGTTGGGCTCATCATATCGGTTGTACTGTTTGTTCCGCCACCAAATCCACCGCCCCCGGGTCTGGCTCCACCACCAAAATTACCACCACCATTTCCTCCAAAATTGCCTCCATTTCCTCTACCAGCATTACCTCCTCCACCCCCAAAACCCATGGCGCTAAGCCCATTCACTTTAATCTGATAAACAAACTCCTTTTTATCGTTTATAGATAATTCCAATAAACTTAGTGGAATAGCTAATTCGTAAACATACGTACCCTTTGCATCAAAAGCCCCAAACGCTTTTATACCATATTCGTTATAAATTGATACCAAAGTGTCAGTAATTGTCTTAAAACCACCAACTTTAAGTTCCTTAACGGTTGAGAGCTGCTCTTTTCTAGTAACTAAAGCAGCCGAATCCCTTTGTTGTGGGGTTTGTTGGGTTCTATTTTGGAAGCCACCTTGACCGCCTTGCCCACCTTGCCTATTCTGTCCTTGTCTACCACCACTTTGTACTCTTTTAATTAGGGGGTAAGTAACACTATAAGATTCTTTTTCCTTCTTTTTGCCCTGGGTGTTCACACTAAAAGTTATTCCACCAGCTAATATTTTATTGGTATTCGATGAACTCGCCGATTTTAATACCAGATATAAGTTCTTTTCGTCATTAGCAATTGAATAAAAAATTTCAGTTCTTTTATTTTCCGCTGCAAAAGTATCATTCCACTCCATTAGCTTTCCATCTACTTTAATAGAAGTAGGAGCGTTTAAATTCGTTGTTTGGATGTCTGGTAGCTTTTGTGCAAATGAGCAAAAAGCAATTAGGTTTAAAATTAGAACAATGTAAATTCTTTTCATATCAATCAAAAATGGTATTAACACTAGGTTTAACTGATAGACTAATTAATTTCTCAATAGCTTAATGATATTTCAGGTAGCAAATCACATTTAACGTTAAAATCTTGTAAAACGCTAAAATTTATATCTAGAGCGAGGTGTTGTAACATTCCATCTCTAAATTGTTACCGAAAAGGGGAAAAAAAACCCTGGTTTTCGATAACCAGGGATTGTATATAAGAAGCAAGTACTACTATTTAGACGACTGATAAGTTTCAGCTAGCTTTAATGCATTATATGCATTCACTATGCCACCACTTACACATATCTCAGAAAATAATACCCTAACATTTTCATTTTTCTCGTTTTTGTACTTCACTTTATGGTTTACCTTCACTACAGATTTCATCATAATTTCTCTTACTTGAAATGGCTTAAGTTCAGGATAATAACTTAATATCAATGCAGATAATCCAGAAACAACTGGTGCTGCCATACTTGTCCCATCAAACTCTTCATACTTAGAATCTGGTATAGTAGAATTGATCATAAAACCAGGGGCAAAAACATCAACATTATATTTGCCATAATTCGAGAAAGATGCCTTCAAATCCTCATCATCTTTATAAGAACTTGCCCCAACTTCTATCCAGTTAGTAGCATGAGGTAATTGGTATTTAGCAGAATCTAGAGGAATTGGCTTAGCAAAAGGATCTGGTCTTCTTTGCATTTCCATTCTATTGGTTCCAACATCTGTAGGTTTCGGCTGAAGAAAATCTAATAATGTTTTCTTTGGATGGGCTTTTGCATAGGCCTCTGCTTCAGGACTATCATAATACTTATTTGGATAATTTTCTTCAATATCATTATTAGCATTATCATTACCTGCCGCATGTACTAAAAGCACTCCCTTTTCTTCTGCGTATTTAACAGCATCATCAACAGCTTTCTTATCCCATTTATAACCTTTACCAAAACTCATATTAATTACTCTTGCACCATTATCCACCGCATAACGAATACCATTAGCTACATCTTTATCACGTTCATCACCTTCCGGAACAACCCTAATCGTCATGATGCTCACATTATTGGCCACACCTAAAATGCCGAGTTGATTAGTTCTATTTGCACCAATAATACCCGAAACATGAGTTCCATGATCTGCATTAGGACCAGTAACATCACTATTGCCATAATTTCGATCTGCTGAATTATTATAATCATCACCTACCAATTCTGCACGCTGATCATATTTTTCGTTCAAATTATATTTTAGCATCACTTCTAATTCATGATAACCTTTAGAAATATTTTTGTAGAATTTATCTATTCCGCCATCTTCCTTTGCACCCTTTCTAATAATCTTCTTTACATATTCTTCGGTTTCATCATCAGCTTTGTATTTCTCTATATCTTCTAAAGATGGAATAGCTTTTTTGTTAACAAATGCGACAGAATCTAATACCTTTTTAATGATAATATAAATAGGAAAGGTAGAACTTGCATCGTCATATTTTTTACCAAAATCTGCCACAACTTTCTTATACAATGCATACTCTTTTCTTTCGGTACTATCTAATACCGTACTCGGAATTGTTGATCTATAAATTGGCTCGTATTTACGCTTAATCCTAACCAATTCTAAATTATCATAAGCTAAATTACCATTTTTAGAACCAATAAAATTCCAACCATGTACATCATCTATATAACCGTTTCCATCATCATCAATTCCATTTCCTGGAATTTCTTTAGCATTTGTCCACAGTACATCTTTCAAATCTTCATGTTTAATGTCAGTACCGCCATCAATTACTGCAACAATAATTTTCTGTTTTGGCTTTTTGTCCTTCAACAATTCTAAATAGGCCTTCTCTGTACTTATCCCGAAATATCCATTGGCAGTTAAATCAAGATTAAACCAATTAGCAGGTAGTTTAACGTTTTTATCCTGAGCAAAAACACTCACACTAATCCCTAAAACAAACGCAAAAAATAAACTAATCTTTAATTTCATTATCAATATCTTTTTTAGCATTAACGCAATTTACAATAATACGGTTTTAAAAAGCTCGAGTGAAGATTTTAACAAAATTTTAACAGACTTAGAAAGAATATATAATTGAGTAAGAAGGTGTTCAAATACGTGGGGTTAATGATTTATGCGAGCAAATATATCAATTAACATTTTAGAAGAGCAATTACAGTTGAGCTATCCATGTCCGTGCCGCTTTCCGTAATAGGGCCATTCGCTTTTGCCCAACCGGTATCTACCGCAGTCAGGTCTGGCTAACGGAGTGCTGCGCTGCTATTTGGGCCATCCCCCATAGGTACAGATCCCGGCAATATCCATCTGTTGTCGGAGTATATATATCTTCATCAATGCCCATGATCTGCGGGAGATATATGGGCATGCACAGGTTGGGAAAAAACAGCTGTAAACAATAAAGCCCCACCACTTTCGTGATGGGGCTTCTTTAACTACCTCTGGTAGTTTTAAGATTTGGCACCGACCTACTCTCCCACATGTTACTGCAGTACCATCGGCTCTGGCGGGCTTAACTTCTCTGTTCGGAATGGGAAGAGGTGGACACCGCCGATATAGGCACCTAAATATTTTAATAAGGTTGAAGGTCGATGGTATGAAGGTGGAGGGATTACCCTGCGCCCTAAGCCTTTTCGCCTTAACCTTTAAACATTATTGAAAGAAGTTATTTTTGAAGAGCAAACAACCTATTGCTCTTGAAAGCTTCGGATGATTAGTACTACTCGACTGTGGTGTCGCCACCTTTACATCTATAGCCTATCAACGTAGTAGTCTTCTACGGTCCTATATGGAATTCTCATCTCGTGGCTAGTTTCGCACTTAGATGCTTTCAGCGCTTATCTATCCCCAGCGTAGCTACTCTGCAATGCCCCTGGCGGAACAACAGATTCACTAGAGGCTAGTCCAACCCGGTCCTCTCGTACTAAGGTCAGCCCCACTCAAAATTCCTACGCCCACAACAGATAGGGACC